>Ga0131853_10022533_pt1 | contig 11392 bp, 4 predicted proteins | sample TergutLab28metaG_FD_92764 | JGI IMG/M metagenome (GOLD analysis project Ga0131853, IMG submission 92764) | Labiotermes labralis P1 segment gut microbial communities from Petit-Saut dam, French Guiana - Lab288 P1 (version 2) (version 2) | ecosystem: Host-associated > Arthropoda: Insects >...
CGGCGATTGCGGTCGTGAGGTCTGTTGTACCTGTTACCTAAACGAAACGCCCATCGTTTCGATCAAAATGGCAAAACTTCAAAAGGTAACGCTTGATCCCATCAAAATTTCAGGACACTGCGGTCGCCTGAAGTGTTGTCTCCGATACGAGTATGATTGCTATGTCGAGGGTGCTAGTCCCCGATTCAGTCAACCTTCAACTCCTGAAGCACCGCGTTGATGCGAGCGATCAACTGCTCGGTTGCATCAATGAGTTCGGCATTGTGTGCGGAAACATATTGGAAGTCCCCCCGTTTTGCCGCATTTTCCAACGCTTCTGCCCTTTTGCCGACTGCATCCGCACCAATGCCGTAACTGGTTCCCTTGATGCCGTGAACGAGGATTGCATAGTCTTTCAACTCCGATTCTGTACATGTCCGAATTTTGTCCAGCAGACCCGGTGTGTGCGATACATAAGACTGCAAGATGATCAAATACGTTTCTTCGCTACCTCCAAACTGCAACAACGCCTTTGCCTTTTCCAAGCCTTCGATTTCCCACGAGTCTTGCGCGTCCAAGTCGGCAACCTCCGGCGTTGCGACTTGGGAACCGGATTCTCGCGATTTGTCCCGCAACCAACGGCGAATCTCCATGTCCAACCGCATAATGTCAATCGGTTTCGACAAGAACGCCTGAAAGCCATTTTGCAGGAACATTTCTTCGTTGCCTACTATCGCGTTTGCGGTCAGCGCAATGATCGGCACCGTTTTCGCGTATTCTGTCCCGATTGCCCGAATGCGTTGCGTTGCTTCAATGCCGTCCATTTCCGGCATCATGTGATCCATGAAAATGGCACTGTACCGGACATCCTCGTTTCGTACCGCATCAATCGCTTCTTGCCCACTGGTTACACAGTCCACCCGCATCTCATACGGTTTCAACATTCCCCGTGCAACATCCAGGTTGGTCTGTATGTCGTCCACGACCAAGACCCTCGCGTAGGGAAGTTTTATCCGCACCAACTGTGCATTTCTCGCCAATTTGTCCTGTGAATAACGCATGTGTGCCAAATTGAATGCCACTCCTTCGCCGATGACTTCGCCTGTCAGCGGTTTCTGCAAAATCCGAACGACAAACGTGCTTCCTTTGCCGTATTCACTTTCGACAGAAATCGTTCCTCCCATCAATTGGACCATTTTTTTGACGATGGAGAGTCCAAGCCCTGTGCCTTCGATTTTTCGATTCGCCTTGGAATCAAGTTGGTGATATTCTACGAACAGTCCCGACATGTCTTCGGTACGGATTCCGACACCGGTGTCGGAAACCTTGAAAACGAGGTACAAATCGTCGCCTTCCTGTTCGCTCGTAATCGACCAGGTTACCTGTCCTTCTTTGGTGTATTTGAAAGCGTTCGATAGAAGATTGTTGAGTATTTGCTTGATGCGAAGTTCGTCGCCGAACAATCGGCTTGGCAAATTACCATCCACTTCCAGTACCAACTGAATCGGCTTGGAACCGATGCGGACGCTATTCAGTGCCGCCGTGTCGTTGATTAAACTCGGCATATCATACGCGACCGGAATCAGTTCGAACCTTCCCGCCTCAATTTTGGAGATGTCGAGCAGATCATTGATCGTGCCGAGTAGTGTAATACCGGAGTTGTAAATCTTTTCCAAATTGGTAGCAGCCTCGCCTTTTATTTCGTCTGTACCGATTGTCAATTCCGAGAGTCCGATGACGGCGTTGAGAGGAGTCCGCATTTCGTGACTCATGTTGGCAAGGAAGGTACTTTTGGATTCCGATGCTTTTTCAGCGATTTCCCTCGCATGAAATGCTTCTTTGTAGGGTTTTTCAAGATACCCGGAAGCGATAAATGCGGCGGCTAAACTGAGAATTAGGCAGATGATGGCAATTATGATGCCCCCCCGCACGGCTTCCTGATTGGGACTACTATAAATGGGAGCGGTAATACCCAGCGAATATCCCATTGGAGTACCGGTAACAGGACGGTAAAACCCTACTCGTTCTTGACCAAGAAATGTGTGCTGACCACGTCCCGATTTTCCTTGTGCCATCTGACCGAAGAAATCTGCAAGCGATTGAAATTCGGGATGCCCCGGATGCGCTGCGGCAAGTTTGACATAGTTCGTACGTCCGAGGACAAGGTCGCGAAAACGGCTACTGGCAACGATGTAGCCGTCGCGGTCGCAAATAACAATGCTACTATGTTCGCACCAAATTCGGAAATCGTCCAAAATATCTGAAAAATACATTCCGTCCAGTGTGGCACAGAGAATTCGTTGAACGTAACCATCGTGAACCGGTCCAATCGGAACACTGACGAAAACGACAACTTCGGGGATGCGTTCAGGATCGTTACTACCGGTCCTCACCGTTGTCGAGAAGGTTGGCGTTCCCGCAAATGCCAGGGCGATGTAATCGGGTTTCTGCATTAGCACGTTTTCTGGCAAAGAGAAATTACCGTGCGTGTGAGCGACTTTGAACCTTTCTCTTTCGTTTTCGACGACCCTTTCCACAATAGTCAGGGCAGTAAAGTGGGAAGTATTGTGAAAGCCAATGGGGGCATAGACATGTCTTCGGAGTTCTTCTTCGATATTTTCGTCGGCGATCCCTTCGATGTCTGTGGCGATGGCTTGGGCACCTAATTTCAGAAAGTCAATTCTGAAAGAAACGAGTGCTTCTGCAAGGTCGGTAGCAGCACGGAGGCTGGCTTCTTCTAATCGCAGGATGCCCTGTCGCATTAGGAGCGTGCCTGTGCCGACTCCGACGAAGACGATGAGAAGGGCGAGGGAAGCAATAATACAAAAAATTTGGATTCGGAGTGTCATGGGATTCCTGCGGGGGGATTTCAGTCTATGCCCCGCCCATTCTACATAGAGAGTAGCAAGATAGCAATGGGGTGACGGAAAAACAAACTTGTTAGCGGACTGGGATGATCGGCGAACTACGTTAGCCCCAAAGAAAAAACAGGGACAACGAATTGCTTCGTTATCCCCGACCCTCTCATTCACACAGGAGAAAAACAGCTGTGTTCGAGAAAACGTTTCTCTACATTTTTACCAGCGAAGGCGGCGAGGCGCACACGGATCACATGTAACCGGTGCACAGGGATCACACATGACCGCTGCCGGAACGCATGGATCGCAGATGGGACCACAGTGCATGGGACCGCAGTGTACTGCTGTGATTTTCGCTCCGAGGTTCGCGAAGAACCCACCGAACGGGCGGAACACCGGTCGACCGAGGAATGGTCCGCAAGCCGGAGCACACGGATCGCACATCACCGGTGCGCAGGGATCACACATGACCGCTACCGGAACGCATGGATCGCAGATGGGACCACAGTGTACTGCGGTCATTCTCGCTCCCAGGTTCGCGAAAAATCCACCGAACGGGCGGAACACCGGTCGACCGAGGAATGGTCCACATGGATCGCAGAAAGCCGGTGCGCATGGATCACAGAGGACTGGCACGCACGGATTGCAGACCACCGGTTCACATGGCATACAACTGGCTGGCAAGCAGGGGTTACAGCCATTCCAGACTACGGAAAGTCGTCCAAAAATGCCGGCATCGGCAACAGTTGTAGCCGCAAGAAAAATAATTGCGGTCAACGCGGACAATAAAAGTTTGTGTTTCATTTTTAATTCTCCTAAAAATACGGTTGGGGAAATTATCTGGCAACGATTGCCACTCTCTCGTTATTGGGGGGTATCGGATAAAAAGCATCCGAACCACACTCGGTTATGAAAAAAATCCGGTTATAACCCTTGAACTGTTTATTAGGTCAAGGAACACCGAATGTCCTCCGTCTCTTGCGAGCGTGCCGCCCACTCTACGTCCGCCGTCAAAACGGACAGTGTAGTATGGAGCACAACTCGTAAAAATCAAATGTGTCTCCCTCAAAAAGGGGGAATTCAACTGAACGCAACCGTTCAAAACCGAATTACCGCTACGTCCGGTATCGAACAGAAGTAGCCGCCGACATGAGGAAAAAAAGGACATTGGCAATTTTAGAGGGATTTTCTCCGAAGTCTGGAAACTTACAGCAAACGATTCCCTTGACAATTTCCCATATTTCGTCAATAATGGTGCTATCAGCCCTATAATTTTCGCCGTCAACGCCTTCCGTTCCTGTGAATCCAGCGATCCTTTTTGGACCAGCAAACTTGGTTCAACTCGTTCAATATCGAGCCAAAACAGAACCAAACGAACCGGCATTTATCTACCTCGCCAATGGAGTTGACAACGAAATCGTAATGTCCAACGCGGCACTCGACCAGAAAGCCCGGCGAATTGCCGCCTGGTTGCAAAGCCGGAACATGTTCGGGCAACGCGCTCTGCTCCTCTATCCGCCAGGTCTCGACTTCATTGCCGCCTACTTCGGTTGCCTCTACGCTGGAGTCATTGCCATTCCCGTCTATCCGCCGCGCAAGAACCGATCAATCCTCCGCATCGAAACCATCGCCAAAGATGCAGATGCTGCCATCGCCCTCACCAACGACGACGTGATCAAGACCGTCAGCACCATGCTTGACGAAGCCCCCAGTCTCAAAAACATCGCTTGGTGTGCCACCGCCACGCTCGACGAAAACCTCGAAGATTCTTGGAAATTCCCCAACATTGATTCCGAGACCATCGCTTTTTTACAGTACACCTCCGGTTCAACCGGAGCACCCAAAGGCGTGATCCTGACTCATAGAAACCTGCTCCACAATTCCCAAATGATCCACCAGGGATTTGAGCATACCCGAACGGGTCGCGGCGTATTCTGGCTTCCCAGTTATCACGACATGGGACTCATCGGCGGCATCATTCAACCGATCTATTGCGGCAGACCGAATATCATTATGTCGCCGCTTTCCTTTTTGCAAAAGCCGTTCCGCTGGCTCGCCGCCATTACCCGATACAAGGGAACGGTAAGCGGTGGACCGAATTTTGCATACGATCTTTGCGTCCGCAACATCACCGAGGCACAACTCGACGAACTCAATTTGAGCAGTTGGACGGTCGCTTTCAACGGAGCGGAACCTGTCCTTGCGGAAACGATGGAAGCGTTTGCCAGAAAATTTGAACGTTGCGGTTTCCGCTACGAGGCGTTTTACCCCTGTTTCGGACTTGCCGAAGGAACTCTAATCGTCTCCGGCGGCTATGTCAAGAACCGACCCATCATACGCTCCCTTGATCCCAAAGAGTTGTCCATCGGCAGGGCGGTCGAGGTTCGAGACGGCAGAATTAAATCTGTCCGATATGTTTCCAGTGGTCAAAAACTTATGCCCGACGAGCGGATTGCGATTGTCGATCCCGAAACCTGTGTCGAGTGTCCCGACAGCATTGTCGGCGAAATTTGGGTCAAAAGTCCAAGCAACGCCAGAGGATATTGGAACGCTCCAGAAGCGACGGAACGGACTTTCAATGCCAAAATTGCAGAGACCGGCGAAGGTCCCTTCATGCGGACAGGCGATCTCGGTTTTGTGATGAACGGCGAACTTTTCGTAACAGGGCGCATCAAAGATTTAATCATCGTTCGCGGAGTCAACATCTATCCGCAGGACATCGAAATGACGGTTCAGAAGGCTAGTCCGCATCTCCGACCGCTCGGCGGTGCCGCCTTTATGGTCAGGGATGACTCTGAACTGCCGCAGGAACACTTGATCATCGTACAAGAACTCGAACGGCAATTCAAAGGCGAGACCGCTCCCATTTTCGATGACATCAAAAAATCGGTTGCATTGGAACACGAAATTCCTGTCCAGGGGATTGTCCTCATCAAGTCAGGCAGTATTCCAAAGACATCGAGCGGAAAAATCCAACATCACTCTTGCCGAAACGGTTTTCTCGATGGCACGCTCAAAGAAGTCGAACGCTGGGTCTCCGCCGACGTTTCATTTCGTTTCGTTGATGGAGGCGAAGCGGAGAACGCATTGGAAGAGGCAGTCGGACTTACCGATGCCGAAGATCACAGTCGAATCGTTCGGGGAAAAATCGAACCGTTTGCCCCAGAAGCCCGGCACAAACCCATCAAGCCTGACCCGATACCGGACAAACCGAGCAAGATGCTCATCAAGGAAACCCCGGTCAAGGAGCCAGCACCGCCAGCAATTTCGCTCATTTCCAAAGAAGAAATTGCCGCCATTGTCCTCGAAGAGGTTCGCAAAATTGCTAAGGAACGTGCCGCTCATTTGACATTGGAGACCGACATTACCGAACTCGGACTCGATTCGTTGGAACGGATGGAAATCCTCGCTTCACTGGAAGACCGATTCGGCGGACAGTTTCCCGAATCAATCTTGCCGGAACTTTTTACAGCACAGCAGGTACTCGATGCCGTGTTGATTTATCTCGGCACAGGACCGCGAAAGCCTTTGGATTTGAACCGTAACAGAGCGAGATCGGAAATTCCCGACGAAGATTACCGCATCGAAAAGTTTCCCGAATATCTCCGGTTGAAAGCGGGACTCGATCTCATTCAAGGCACGGGCTTGAACCGGTTTTTCGATGTCCACGAAGGCATCACGAACGACAGAGCAACGATTGGCGGCAAGGAATACATCAATTTTTCCAACTACAATTACATCAACACTTCCGGCGATCCCGAAGTTACAAAGGCGGCGGTCGAGGCGTGCGAGAAATACGGAACCAGTGTTTCCGCCAGTCGATTGGTGTCGGGTAACAAACCGCTTCACCGGGAACTCGAAAATGAGATTTCCCGGTTTCTAGGTTGCGAGGACACGGTCGTATTCGTTAGCGGTCATGCGACCAACGAAGGAGTCATCGGACATCTCATGAACGAAAAGGACATGATCCTTGCTGATGCCCTTGCTCATAACAGCATCGTGGAGGGTGCGTTGCTTTCCGGTGCGCGGCGGCGACCTTTTCCGCACAACGATTGGGAGGCAGTCGATTGGATTTTGAACAAACACCGAGGCGAATACCGCCGAGTGCTGATTGCCATCGAAGGGGTGTACAGTATGGATGGCGATTATCCCGACCTGCCGAAGTTTATCGAAGTGAAAAAGCGGCACGCCGCAATGCTGATGGTGGATGAAGCACACTCAATAGGCGTTTTAGGGGCAACGGGACGCGGCATCGGTGAGCATTTCGGAGTGAATCGCCGGGATGTCGATCTTTGGATGAGCACGTTGAGCAAGACGTTCGCAAGTTGCGGCGGATACATCAGCGGCTCGAAGGAGTTGGTGGAATATCTGAAATATACGTCGCCGAATTTCGTGTTTAGTGTTGGGCTTTCACCGGCAAATTGTGCGGCGGCATTAGCAGCACTTCGAGTATTGGATCGTGAGCCGCATAGGGTCGATCAACTTCGGAAGAACTGCGAATCGTTCTTGGAACTGGCAAAGGAACGCGGTTTCAATACAGGAATGAGTAATGGTACAGCAGTCGTGCCGGTCATTTTGGGCAATTCGATGCTGGCGTTGCAGTTATCGAAGGCGTTGTTTGATCGCGGAATCAATGTTCAACCGATCTTGCATCCGGCGGTGGAAGAAAAGGCGGCAAGGCTTCGGTTTTTTATTACATCGTCTCATACCGAGGAGCAGATACGTTACACGGTCGATGCTCTGGCGGATTCGATGGCATCGTCCCCTTTCCCCGTGGGAGAAGGGTAGGTCGTTTTCAGGTAGCCGCCTACCTCTTCGACATCACTTTATGCACGACGTGTAGCAATCCGCCGAACAGCACCAGCAGTCCTAGCAGAGCAAGCCCAATAACTTCAATGCCGAAGGCAAAATACTCCGCCGTTGCCGCCCAAATAGGACTCCAAGCAATGACCACCACGACGGTCGCAAGGCACAAAAAGGGTCCGTAGGGAACCGCTCTGCCCTTGCCGAGAGCGACATTGACAATGCCGTACAGCAAACCGAAAAACGGGGCGATAAAGAAGATCAACAGCACCGCCTGCCAACCGAGAAACGCTCCGATCATTCCCATCAGGGTTACATCGCCGAAGCCCATCGCTTCAATGCCGAGAACATATTGGGCAACCAGCCGAATGCCCCAAACCAAAAGCATCCCCGTTGCCATACCGACAAGGGCGGAAAGAAGGGGAGCTGTCGCTACAGGCGAAATGGATACGAATACGAAGATAAACGGAACAGTCAAAGCGGCGGCAACGATGTACTTCGTTCTCGGTGAACGGTACAAATAACGACAGAAAATGGCGGCGGCTTTACGAAATGGCAACTTCGTGTACCACACTCGATCTAACATCGCAAAACACCAGAACCACCAAAGGAGAGTCTTTGTGAAAAGTACACTTTCGATAGACGGCAGAAAATCCGGAAGATTAGGACTCCAAATGTGTATTGGCGTTGCAAACGAGGAATTAAAATCTTCGTTAAACTGCCACGCTTCCGGCAATCCTCCCAACGGAAGCATGAATGCGGCGAGTAATGCGACACATGTACCCGTAACCGTAATCGAGTCGGGAATAATCATCTCATAGAAATCGGTCAGCGTTGCCGCCAGGAGAAACACAAAAAGAGTAAGATGAATGATATACCGATTAAGAGCGAATCCATGATGTATGTCTTGCATACCGGGGGGGAGCAACATACCCTCCCACCAAAAGAGCCACGCCGCGGCGATGCCCGATATGCAGACGATAAAGACTTTTTTCGGCAACGGTGAGCGATACCTCTTTGAGCATCCCCACCGGTCGGCGAACTCGCAGGCGAGAAAGCCCAAACCGGAACCGACGAGGAAAAGGATGACGTAGGTGAGCATGGGGGTTAGTATATCAGAATCGCATGCGGATTGCGACTGTTGCTCTTGACCCTTTTCCCCATTTTTTCTACAATTCCGTGTGGGAATTTTGCGCCTACTCGGAATCGGACTCTGCTGGGGAACACTGCTCGTCATCATTGGAATAGCAGTGGGGAGCCTTATCGTCTATTCCCGAATCAGCGACGAAGTGCATAGATACGTTCTCGCCGAACTCCGAAAACAGCATCCCGATTTCGACATCCAAGTCGGCTCCGCCCAAATCGCCGAAAACAGAGGCTTTATCATCAGAGACATTGAGTTTTCTGTGCCGAATCCCTCCGGTCATTCTCGACGACTTCTTCACATCGGCGAACTCTTTGTCGAGACTCCCGTTACGATTCACACTCTCTACCAAAGAAACCTGCGGGTCAGTCGAATCGTCGTGAGAAATCCCATTCTACGGGCAAGCCGAGCCGTAGATGGTACGTTTCCCGAACTCCAACGCCTAGTGGGCAACGAAGCAGACCCTCTCTTCCTTTTTCCCGACGGAGAAAGACCTATTTTGGTGGAAATCGAAAACGGCACACTGCTTTACGACGATGCCCGACAGTCCGCCACCTTGCCGCTTCGGTTTTCGGACATTAACTTCACCGTTACACCGGAAATGCGGGAGAGCACGCCTCACATTCTTGTCAAAGGATCAGCAGACGGCGACTATTTCCGGCGGCTCACCTTTGAAACGGAAATTCTGCCGGAAACAATGCAATGGCGATTCGCCGCTCATTGTCGGCAGTTGGATTGGTCAGACGATCTCTGGCAATATCTTCCGTCGCACCCTTATATTCAAGAACGCCCCCTTTTTCATGGACGTTTCGACTTCAATGTGTCGGCAGTGTCCGACCCCGTCGCCGACATAGGATACCGATTTACCATTGGTGGATCACTTATGCATGGTCGACTCGATTTTCCGCACATCAATCGGACGATGACCGAACTGTCCACCCGATTTGAAATCACCAACGACAGGGTCGTCATCGACAGATTGACCGGCAACAGCGATGGTGCTCAATTTGATGCCTCCTATACGCAGGAAGGATTGACGTTTTTCGGCGACCCTCGGCAACGAGCGGAATTCACGGTCAATGTTCGGAATCTCCGCTTTGACGAAAGACTGGTCGAATCCCTTTCGCCATTCTTGAACGACGAGGTCGAACAACTTCTCGCCAAATTCGATTATCAGGGAACAACCGATCTGCATGCCCAGTTGTTTTGTCGAAACGGAGTCTGGCATCCGAAGACCGTTTCGATGCAAATTTCGGAAATTGGCTTTACTTATCGCTATTTTCCGTACCGACTTGATCGGCTCGCGGGCACTTTGCTCATTGACGAAACTGCCACCCTCCATCTTTATTTCAGGTCAAGACAGGATGCGCCATTGGAAGCAGAGATCAGTGGACGTTACCACAACATTTTCGTTGATCCTGCCGGTAAGGTCGAGATCATTGGCAAGAACGTTCCGATTGACCAAAAATTGATCCGCACACTGCCGCAGGCAGTACAACAGGTTGTGAACTCACTGAATCCGGCGGGCATGCTCAACTCCCGGCTCATTTTTGAATTGCCGCCGGGAGATGTTCCGCTCAATAAGCGATTCGACATTGCTCTTGAAAATGTTTCTCTACGGTACGATCATTTTCCCTATCCGCTCCGTGATGTTACAGGTTCTCTGCATTTCGACGGCAATGTTTGGCAATTCCGCAATGTAGAAGGAATAAACGGCACCGCCGTCGTCCGAGGAAACGGACATTTGCGTCCCGTCGGCAGTATTTATGGCAATGCACAAGAATTCGTGCTTCATGTTTCGGCAGAAGAGTTACCCATTGATGACCAAATTACGCAGGCGTTGCTCAATTCCGACCAGCAGCAACTGTTGCAGAGTTTGAACGTAAACGGCAGAGTTAATCTTGCGGCACAAATCCAATATCGTACTGATGATCGAAACCTGAATCTTTCTTTTCAGGCGGTTCCGTTGCCCGGCTTGTCGATTCAATCGGATCGAGTCCCCTACAGAATTGAAAACATTGCCGGAACGATCCAGTACGAAAACGGACGAGTGTTTGCCGAAACATTGAGGGGAACCCATCGGAACACGAGATTGAGTAGCAGGCTTGACTGTTGGTTTGACGTGGAAGGGCAATCGATTCTCCGGTTCTCATCCCTTACGATTGACCAACTCCAAGTGAATCGGGAACTCTTGGATGCGTTGCCGGAACATCTTCGGGATTTTTTGGCAACGTTGGAAATCACTCGACCGTTCAATCTGTCGGGTGTAATTGAATACCGGCAAACGGCACAAGGAGAGCAAACCGTTGCTTGGGACTTGAACTGTGTCCTGTCTCAAAACAGTGCGAAACCGGGAATGTACTTTGAAAACATTTTTGGAATCATTCGATTGACAGGACAGTCCGCCAACAATCAATTCTGGCTTACCGGCGATCTCAATGTGGATTCACTGATGGTCAACGGTTTTCAAGTAACCTCTGTTCGCGGTCCCTTTTCATTTGATGGTAGCCAACTCCGGCTGGGCGTACCGGCAAGTCCGATGAGACCGGACATTCCTGCTAGGCGGCTGACAGGAAGATTCTGCGATGGCACGATTCACGCCCATGGA
>Ga0131853_10022539_pt1 | contig 11391 bp, 4 predicted proteins | sample TergutLab28metaG_FD_92764 | JGI IMG/M metagenome (GOLD analysis project Ga0131853, IMG submission 92764) | Labiotermes labralis P1 segment gut microbial communities from Petit-Saut dam, French Guiana - Lab288 P1 (version 2) (version 2) | ecosystem: Host-associated > Arthropoda: Insects >...
ACACATAAATCATATCTGCATACTCTTCAAATGAAAATGTAAATGGCATCGTGAACGTAACAGACGCACCGAGATGAGAACTGTTCTGAACACCAGTAGCCGGCACACTGTAGGCGTCGCCGCTATACCAACCCACCCTGCCTTTCCCCGCACGCCTTAGGTACCACCCAAGTTTCGAGATAACGATAATGCCTTGTCTGTAGCTGGCTAAAAATAGCGACTCGCCAGCTGATAAGACGCGGTTCACACGAGGGCGTGTACGAGAATTAAAAAACGGTCATAACTCCGTAACCATCCAAAATCGGACACACATTTATATGAACTTTTTTGATCACAAAGACCTAGGAAATCACCTCCTGCAGTTATTCCCTAAAGTCGTGAAACACCCTGTATATATATATATATATATAAATCAGTCCCATTACAGGCCTGGAGGGGCCCAGAGGGTTCCAGGAAGTTAAGGTTCCCAGATTTCGTGACAATGGGACAGGATGGTGGTAGGTTGTCAGCCTTACGCACCGGCCGCCTTTACCCCCAGGAAATGCTCCTGGTACTCATTTCTGTTAGAGGCTGAGTTGACCCCAGGGCCATAGTGCGATCGGAAGTATTTTATGTCAATGAAAAATTCCACTGACACCAGCTGGGATTGAACCAGCGACCTTCCGATTTGTAGTACAGCACCTTAGCCACTGTGACATCGCGGTCCCCCATATATATATATATATATATAAACAAAAGTGAACATACCAATTCTCATAGTATGAGCAATAATATATAAATATAAGAACAACTACACCAATTTTAATACAAAAGCAAACTGTGGTACCAAACAACTTTATAAATTTACCAATTTTAAGTTATATAAAATTGGAAGTTTGGGAACAACAAGATTGAGAGGCAGATCAAGTAATAGATGGCAAGATGAGGTGAGGGAGGATGGAAGAATAGTTGGTGAAGAATGGTGGCAAGAAAAAGTACATAACAGAGAGGAATGGAAGAAGCTCCTGAGAACAGCAAGGAACCGTCGCATTCTGCACATGCCAGTGGAATGTATGAATAAAACTGGAAGTAGTTTAAACACTAAATAATTTTATAACACAACTATCTGAGTAATAGACGGTTACAATTTACATAATTTCAGGGCAGGTTAAAAGAAATGTTTATACGGATTTACCAACCACAAAAGGGGCTGGGAGTAGTGACGTTATCCCTTTCAAAAGCATAAACATCGGATGCCTACATTTCATATTTTTTATGGACTTTGCCTGCAAAAACACAACAGCATTCGATTGTGGAGGGGTGGAACCATGCCTGTTGTTACCAAATACCTTTACATAACCCAACCAAGTTGTGGTGAACTGTCAGAATGTCACCACCACCGGCCTCTCGTTATATGCTATATTCGCAACAGAATTTCACTGATTTAAGATATTAAACAACGGCACAACGGTCACGGACAACTAAAACTGGGGTTCAAAAGCACACAAGTAAACAGTTCGTTACTCTCCGTAGTGCGATACCTACCTAATTTTCGTTTTTTTTCCTTACACTTTATGTCAGTCTTATGCAAACATTACAGAGATGGCAGATCTCCAAATTTATCTAAAATCTGAAATCTGAAATGAGAATTACCACTCAGTGACCAAAATCGTAAAGTGTTATTGAAGATTATACGTAACACACTGCATGTCTTGATAGTCAATGAACCTTTCAAACATTAACAAAATTCGCTATAGGAAGCCCCACGTAATATTCCTTGATCTGAGGTTTTTCCCTCATTTAGTGCTCAAATCCACCGGTCCCAAGTCTATACTTACATTCTTATAATAGAAGCCAATAAGGTGCGCTTTTTCTCAACTTTATTTCGGTAAAGAACTCTACATGTTTCAGACAGACTTACTGTCCATCATCAGGAGTCTTAATACTGTATTCACAATTGGTATTTATCATACAAGTTATGTTGACTGTCTACTAGCAAGGTCAGGATGGATGTTATCAGTTCCATCCCAACCTCACTAGCAGTCAGCATAACTAGTATGACAAAAACCAATTGCTGTGAATACAGCATTAAGACTCCTGATGATGGACAGTAAATCTGTCCGAAACATGTAGAGTTCTGTACCAAAATAAAGTTGAGAAACAGTGCATCTTGTTGGCTTCTATTATAAGAATATATCATGATGCACGGTCCTCTGAATGTCAACTGTACTTACGGTTTTAAACTGCCTGCAGTTAGGATTTCCATAAACATCAAATGATGTATGAGTGACATGGTTAGTCAATGCACACTTCTGCTACCACAGAAGGATTACATAGAATGGAAAATTTCCACTAACAACATACCTTTTCTTTGCATCATTGTCATAATACTGTACAGAAGGCATAGTAGAAGTCTTTCTGGTTGGAAGTACACCTCCAGAAGATGATGCTGAAGAGGTGGAATGGAACGTTGAGGGTGTGTGTGCAGGCGCTATCTGTTGCTGCTGCAACATTGACAGGCAGTGACTCAGACAATATATTGTTGCCTGAGAAGTAGCCTTCAACAGCAGCATTGCTTCATCAATGTTCCTGATGCATGGACCTGAATCAAAACACAAATCATGCCGAGACACATCACAGCAGCACTTCTCAAACGTCAGGTGACAGGGAAATACACTTATATGAGCACTTGCATAGCTTTAAGGTTATTATTTAGTGTTAATGATGCCATTTACACTGTAATTATTTGTACTTTACACCTTTATGTTGCACATGATTAATATTCCATCTTGTTTTATGTAAGTACGCCAGTTACATCCTTTAAGTGTTCCTGTTTGTACCGTGCATCAATGAGGATTAAAACAATTATTATCCAACAGATGCACAAATATACAATTCGTAAATACAATTAGAATTACTATAAAATCTTACGCGTATTTGACCATGCATCGTCTTGATATTTGAATAAAGATAGACCAACTCTGATGACACTTGCTTTATTATGTCAATTTACTGCTCAACATGTTTCGGATGTTAATACATTATCTTCAGAAGCTTGCGACTAATAGGTGTGTTATTGTGTAGGCTGTATTGTGTTGTAATGACAGAGGTTTATGTGTTAATTTATTTATCTAGTGGTGTTACCACTAGATAAATAAATAGATAGACAAATAAATTAACACATAAACCTCTGTCATTACAGTACAATACAGCCTACACAATGACGCACCAAGTAGTCGCAAGCTCCTGAAGATGGATGTATTAACCTTTTGGCGCCGGAATTACTTTTTTAATTTTAGCACACCCTGTATATAAAATGTGAATAATACAGGAACCAAATACGTTAGAATTATGAAACAAACTGCACTTTGAAGAGGAAAAAAACGGAGAGTATGTACCATGTTTAATATATTCAGTACCGATATTTGTTGAATAAATATATAAAATGAAACTTCGGAGGTTAGCGGTGCGGTATGTCAACTATAGTTGATGTTAGGCATCTAAAAGTTAATGTTCGTCGTTCAAAACAAAAACTTTTTCTCGACAAACAATGAGAATCGTGATATAGGCTAAGAAAATTTACCCATAGAGATTACGATTGATGCCAACAACCTAAAAAAGTTTATAAAATTGTTCTAAAAAAATGTTTATACACTTTTTCATTTTATACATTTGACGAATATTTTAAGCAATAATGAATTATACAGGGCATTTCATTATGTACTCCGGGATGACAAAAACTTATTATCGGAAAACTGTAGGACACATATTTACGAAACCTGTACACATAGAAGGAACAACTGGAAATTTCTTTTTCTAGTAAGCTGTCTTTCATCGTAGTTCACATTCCTGCCGCTAGGCGATGCGAGTGTGTGTAGTGAGAAAATGGCCACTCCAGGGGAGAAGTCATTTTGTGTGTTGGAATATCACACAAGTAAGTCTGTGGTTACTGTGCAACGAGCATTTCAGTGCAGAGTACGCAAAGGACCCGCCTACGTACAAGACCATTTGTGTGTGGTACAAACAATTTACTGAAACTGGGTGTCTGTGCAAGCAGAAATCAAGTGGTCGCCCATTAACCGCTGAAGAAAATAACTTGAATATCGTATCGATGTGTGCTGTGTCACCCGTGGCGCATGCATCGAAAAACTTTAGTTGTTAAAAAAAAATCCCAGTTTTCCCATGGCTGTGAACAATTCCATTAAGGTAGGTCCTTTGGTTTTCTTGTTATAAATGTTTGTAATCATGAAGAACATTATGAAACGCCCTGTATATTATATTACAAAAATCGCTTACTATATTGGCATTTGTTTTGAGGATTTTTCTTACGGTACATCGTATAAGTATTCATTGACTGTTTATTACGATCTGCTCTCATTTATTCCTATAAACTTCATGTTTTATTTATGTAATATTTACTTACTTACTCCATGGTGCAGAGTCCTTCTTGAGAAGCTAACTGGTTTGCAGCTAGTCAAGAAATTCCCCGCATTTCACAGAACCTGAAGGTTCATTACCGCACTCACAAGCGTACGCCACCTGTCTCTATCCTGGGCCAGCCCAATCCAGTCCATATACCCACATCCCACCTCCTGGAAATCCATCCTAATATTATCCACCCGTCTACGCCTAGGTCTCCCCAGTGGTCTCTTTCCCTCCGGTTTCCCCACCAAGACCCTATACAGCCCCCTCTCGTCACCCAATTTTATTTATGTAATATATTTATAAAATTATTATTTGTACTTTATTGTCATGACTCATTCGTTACTGTGCCTATTGTTATTTAAATGACATGTTCTATATCAAACTCATTGGATTTCTGTAATGCTGAATACGTGAAGAAATGAACGGCGTGATGTGCACACACTCATGAACGTGCACGCCCTGCTTGTTTAAGACAATTTCAGTGACGAATCTACCCATACTACCAAACCTCATGCAACAGTGTCAGTTTTGTTTTCATAATGTAATGTTACATAGAAGAGAAAATATGAGCTTCTGTGGAAGTTTCAACTTTTAAGATTTAAAACCCCCCAAAAAGTCTGGCCAAATTAGGAGATACTTGATTTTTAAGTTTGTAATTCAAGGTTAATGCCACAGATATTGGGGGGGGGGGGATTATTAGAAGTATGGAATAAACAGTGAAGGATTCCATACAAATATTTCCCAGTTGTTTGTCATGCACCATCATGTCTAGCAGAGAGGGTTGATTTCAAAGTACAGAATAATTGTATTTGTTTTGTAATTTTCAACAGTTCCTAGTGAATATTAAAACAATACTCTGAAATACTGGGATAATACCAAAACACTTGGTGATTGCTTCATTCGACTTCACCAAATCTAACACTCATCATCATTCAGAGAACTCATTTGACATTAATAAGTTCTGCAGTCAAGGGAACCACCTATCAATCAACAAGGAGACTGTATCCAGAGAATATTTTACATACATAACGGTGATGTCTCTATAAACGTGCAAACAAAAGCAGTCTAAAGGCTGCTGAGATTATGAAAAGCTTCTACTATGAAATATAAAGGTAAAGGTCAAGGTTAAGTTCACCCTACAACAGGCCATGAAGGCCCATAGGAGGAGCAGAGAGCTCTATGCTTTCTTTAACCTTGGCGCTAGATGGGGGTGGGTGGTCAATGCCACATCCCAGCCGCTTTACCCCCGAGAAAGACCCGGTACCCACCGTATAGAAGGCTGGGTGGGCCCTGGGGCCGGTCTGGATGGGTGCAGAAAATCTCGCCCCCAACTGGGATTCGATCCCTGGACTGTCCAGCCCGTAGCAAGTCGTTATACCAACTGTGGGAATACACATGTTAATAAACTAGATTCAATTTGATTTAGAATTAGTTTCCCGAGAAATTAAACAGCTGATTAAGATACCGTTCGTCGTTCAGAGATTCTAGTAGTTCATTACCACGTTCGCAGCAGTCTAAAAATATCATCTTAAATGTTTCCTGATAGAAACAGCTTACACAATTTACCTGATCCAGGTAAGTCTTCAACAGCCCTACTTAGTGAATAGCTGCTTTGCTCTGCTCTATGTATGTACTCCCTTGCAGCGCTGAATGCATCCAGTACTGCTAGTGTGCAGTGAACTCGAGTACATGGACCCGCCATGGAGGCAGCACCGTGCGGCGACACGTGATGCTCTCGGGGTGGAAGAGGGGGATTGCTCTGAAATAATTCAAGTACAGCACTATCTCAGGTATAGAAAAAGGCACATGTAACACAGGAATAGAATATTTTACATAACGCTTATTTTAAAATCCACTTGTGATTATTTTGTAATAAACTGAGCTGTGACATACAACAAATGGTAGCACATAAAGTCTAACTATAGGTTTTGTGTATTGGTATTAGTGAAAGGTAAAGCGATCCCGTTACAGGCCCAGTGTGGTCCAGAGAGTGGGTAGAGGTATAGCTCTACTCTTCCATGACAGCAGCACTAGAAGGTGGTAAGTGGTCTGCGGCACGCCCCAGCCACACCTTACCCCTGGGAAAGACCCGGTACCAATTTTACAGGAGGCTAGGTGGGCCCCAGTGCTGGTCTGGACTGGCGGAAAATCTTGTCCCCACCGGGATTCGATCCCGGACTGTCCAGCCCCGTAGTCAAGTCACTATACTGACTGAGCTACCCGGCCCATTAGTATTAGTATTTTGTATTTTTACCAAATGTTCATCAAATCCATACAACGGTTCACAAACCCTTTGGATATGGAATTTGCTGTAACAATTACTACGTATTACCCAATAAAGAAGACAGTTAAGTTCTTACAAAATTGTTAAGTTACAAACATACTAGAATTTTATATGCATTTTAATACCCTCATACAATAATTTCATACAGACTGTTTCAGCACAGAGCTTCTGAATTCATAATGCTGAAGGTCTAAATAATTTTGCTACTGCAAGATAATTTCTAATTTTTTTTTTCAGCCAAGGAATTATGGTCCACATAGGAATTTTTTTTAATCAAAGCTGTGAAATAAAATTTTTCTGACGATGGCCTGAGTGGGTGAAAACAGGTTCAGAAAAGCTGTATCACAAATAAACATGATGTTCCCTGCAATTCTAAATGTTCAATAATACTAAGGTATGGTAAATGTAAAGCAGTCCCGTTACAGGCCCAGAGGGTTCCAGGAAGTTAAGGTTCCCAGATTTCGTGACAACGGCACAGGACGGTGGTAAGTTGTCAGACTTATGCACCAGCCACCTTTACCACCAGGAAATACTCCTGGTACTCATTTCTGTTAGAGGCTGAGTCCACCCCAGGGCCATAGTGCGATCGGAAGGATTTTATGTCAATGAAAAATCCACTGACACTAGCTGGGATCGAACCAGCGACCTCCAATTTGTAGCACAGCACTTTAACCACTGTGTAACCACTTACTCAATGCACAGTTCATGACCAAAGACACAATTATAATTTCAAGAAACATAACCTCTGCACCTCTAGTATGTTCAACCTTTAGCACATGGTCTTTTAAATCGAACTTTCCTGGCTTACATCTAGGGAACCAATCAATTTCAATACAGAATGGTTGCCACTTTGGATGAAAATGATATACAGGGTGAGTCTCGCACTAGAGACCCGAAACTATTGTCTATGTATACGGTCGAACAGCGCGGGTTTCTTGTTCGTAAATACTGGCAAACAGGTTCATTTAAGGCATGCCAGGCGGCATTTTTGAGTTTGGTGAAAGACGTGCACTATCGAAGTGTTGCATCCAGAAATTGGTTAAAAAGTTAGAGACAAGGGGAAGCCGATCTAACGCCTGCCGACTTCTTTCTTTGGGGCCTACTGAAGGGCAAAGTGTACAAAAATACACCCCACACAATCAAACAACCCAAAGACGCTATACGCCAAGAGATTCAAGCCATCAATGTCGACACTTTGGGAAAAGTATTCCAGAATTTGGAGAAACGCATTCAAGTGTGCTTGGATGTGAAAGGAGACCAGTTTCAGCATCGATTAAAGCAGGTCCTGTTTTGCATTGTTCCTGGTATGTGCATATAAATTTTCAAGTCATTATCTCAATAACATAATTTTTTATAGACAATAGTTTGGGGCCTCTAGCGAGAGACTCACCCTGTATATATAATGAAACAATGCTTCTTCCATTCATCTATTAACAGTTAAATGTGTACAAGATATGCAGGTACTTGCAACTTCGAATCTACAGACAGCATGTTGCTCAACTGGACTCATTCCAGTTCGCCTTCAGCTTGAGTGCATCACACTAATGAGGTAAGCTCACACAACACGCGACTTCCTTGAACACAACAATAAGCTGCTTCCAGTGAAAAAAATATCAGATCAGAAGCCCGCAACATGCTGCCTCCAGTAAACATCATAATTAGGTCACAGTACAGTCGTGCATAGCTTAACGACAGGGATATGTTCTGAGAAATGCATTGTTAGGCGATTTCATCATTGTGTGAACGTCAGGGAGTATACTTACACAAACCTAGTTAGTATATTTGGATGTGTGTTGGACCGTGCATCGTTGTGATAACTGAGGAATAAGTACCAACTAGATGCTACTTATTATTTTATTGTACTTCTTATAGGCTCAACATGTTTTGGGCACTACTATGCCCATCATCAGGAGCTAACGACTATAATGTTGATTACAACATTGGTCGTCTCGTTCTTGGGTTGCTGTAGGTTGGTAGTTAGGTGCGGGTAGGCTGGAGTAGTGTCCGAGCTGCAGTTTATAGCACGTCATGCTATAACCTGCCATAACATTTTAGTCGTGAGCTCCTGATGATAGGCATAGTAGTGCCCGAAACATGTTGAGCCTATAAGAAGTAAAATAAAATAATAAATAGCATCTAGTTGGTTCTTATTCTTCACTAGTTAGTATAGCCTACTACACACCTAGGCTATATGGTAGAGCCTATTGCTCCTAGGCTACAAACCTGTACAGCATGTTACTGTACTGAATACTGTAGGCAATTGTAACACAATAGTATTATAACATTATAATATCATAATATTATGGGACCACTGTCATATATGCAATCCACTGTTGACCGAAACATCATTATGCAGCACATGACTGTATGTTTCCCACAAATGAAAACACCTGGCAGGAATATTTGGACATTAGGATATCACTACCTTATAGAAATCACTAGCCACATGAAGACAAGTACATGAACTGGTCACACACTGTGGAACATTACAGGAATCCAAATACTGTAAGTTTCCTTAAAGATTCTGCACATAATTTGGCTTGTTCCACTACTTTCCAATGCACATTCTTTCTCACATCAATGCTGAGACCAACCTTTATACGTACTTGTGCAATTGCCATCGTATGCATTTCTGCGACTGAACGGATACGGCTGACCCACTCATGACGTGCGCGGGCATCAGCAGCCCGTAGTTTGAACATATCGCCCGTAGCAGAGTTAACTGTGAATGTGTTGGAGTCTTCATCGCTTGGTGATATAACAGCTGCTGCAAGATGCACCGAACCACGAGGACGCTGTTTCCGCTCTGACTCGTTCTAACAAAAACAGAAAATACTAATCATAAATCTGGAGCTAAGAGAGTGCAGATGGTATAGAGACTGGGCTACAGGCTTGATAATCCAAGGTTCGAATCCTGGCAAGGGCAAGAGAGGTATCTCTTCTTCGAAACACACAGACCAGCTCTGGTGCCCAATCAGCCTCTGTTAAATTGGTACCAAGGTGCTTTCTCAACAATAAAGTTTACCACTCACCTCCATATACTAAAAGGTAAAGCAGCTCTGTTACAGGCCTGGAGTGGCCCAGACGGTTCCAGGAATTTAAGGTTCCCAGATTACAAGACAATGGCACAGGATGGTGGTAAGGTTGTCAGCCCTACACACCGGCCACCTTTACCCCCCAGGAAATGCTCCTGGTACTCATTTCTGTTAGACGCTAAGTCGACCCCAGGGCCATAGTGCGATCGGAAGGATTATGTCAATGAAAAATTCCAATGACACCATCTGGAATCAAACCAGCGATCTTCCGATTTGTAGCACAGCACCTTAATCACTGTGCCACTGCGTTCCCCACCTCCATCTACTGCTGAAGTTAATAATGATTGTACAGATGGGGAAAACTACACTTTTTACTTCACTGATCGGAATTACTTGCAGAGCGCTGAGACCAAAATTCAGTAAAGAATACGTACATACGTAACACTCATACCAAGCAGCTTGCTCTTCTACCATGCAGATGGAGGCAATATTTTCTTCTGAAACACCCACACCTACAAATAAAACCACTTGGCATCACAGCCAACAGGTGGAGTTTTTAATTTTTCTATCAGTCTATACAAATCTTTCATTTATCAGTCAGAAGAATGTAAGTGTCCAATGACCACTCAGGTTGTCTGAAGTACTGGCAAACCAGCCCACCTTAAAACACTGTCATTATACACCGCTGGGTCACTATACACTTCAGCTGCAACACTTGGGCTGCTCCGTTTCATCAAGTCAAGTCAATGTCAGCCAAAAAATGAAAATTTAAATTTCTACCAGTCCAATGTTTAGAACAGCTTCTGTGAAACACATGTGAGGGCCACAAGGCATAATTTTTATGCACTCAGCACCCATACATAAAACAGAACACAGCATAACCACTTCAATTAAGTATTTAAGCTGGCAGGGCTATAATTTGATTCACTGAACACCACAGTAGAACAATCAGAAGCTTATTCTCACAGTCCACAAAATTCAAAACGTATAACAGCCAAGATGCGAGTCTTTATTAATAAATGTCCCAGGAAAATATTCAGAATTTTCTGGCCCAGACCAGATTAAGAATGAAGAGTTGTGGAAGCGCACGAAGCAACGTAGAAAAGATTTGCAGATCAGGAAATGCAAGCGAGGGTGGCTGGGCCTTACGTGGTGAAAATCGTACGATGATGTGGCCAGGCAAGCCCTAGAGTGGAACCCCCAAGGTAAATGGGGCAGGGGGAGACCGAGGAATACATGGCGAATAACGGTGCTTGAAGAGGCCGAGAGAGTTACGAAGACCTGGACTGAGATGGAAAACTAATGTCAAGAATACAGTGAGATGGAGGACTCTTGTTGAAGCCCTGTGTTCCGCGGACGGAATAATATTTATTTACTGCAATTGGGTTGTTACCAGGTGGCAGTGGTTATTTTACATGTATACAAAATATGAAATTTGTTACTAATAAATTTAAGTCTGGAGGGCTACATGAGAAGCATGTAGTGAGTGGCAACTTGGAATGTTGGGAACCATCTCAGCATTTGCTGATAGACACAGGGGAACCTAGAAAAACCTGTGTCGAGGTGGCCGGTCGCAGGACCTTCCGAATACTGACTTCTAGCCAGCAGTCCGGCATCTAAAGTAAAAAACAGCAATACACACACAGTACAACAAATACACATAAGATA
>Ga0131853_10022540_pt1 | contig 11391 bp, 5 predicted proteins | sample TergutLab28metaG_FD_92764 | JGI IMG/M metagenome (GOLD analysis project Ga0131853, IMG submission 92764) | Labiotermes labralis P1 segment gut microbial communities from Petit-Saut dam, French Guiana - Lab288 P1 (version 2) (version 2) | ecosystem: Host-associated > Arthropoda: Insects >...
AGAGAACCGTGTTGAAATTAGTCAGGAACTGCTTGCCAATGCAAATGGTAGTGAAAACTTTCTTAAGAACATCATAACAGGAGACGAGACGTGGGTTTATGGGTATGATGTTGAAACCAAGATGCAATCGTCGCAGTGGATGGGGAAAGGGTCTCATCGACCAAAAAAAGGACGGAAGAGACGGTCAAAGATCAAGGTGATGTTGGTTGTGTTTTTTGATTGGAAAGGCATTGTCCATCATGAATTTGCACCACGTGTTCAGATGGTAAACAAACAGTTGTACCAGGAAGTTTTAGCGCGTGAGGGATGCTGTGTGTATGAAGAGGCCTGAATTGTAGGAAAACCAGACTTGCATTTGCACCATGACAATGCGCCGGCCCACGCGTCGCTCATCCGCAGTTATCTGGCAAAACATCAGACATCCGTTGTGCCCCATCCACCCTATTCTCCGGACTTAGCCCCAGCATACTTGCTCCGGTTTCCGAAACTTAAAACCATTTTGATATGACGTCGTTTCCAAACCATAGAGGAGATTCAGTAAAACGTGATAAGGAAACTGCGCGCCATTACAGAAAGTGCGTTCCAGGAAGCATTCCAACAAAGGAAGAAACGTTGGGAACGGTGCATCGCCAGTAGAGGGGACTACTTTGAAGGGGACAGTGGTTAAAACGCTGTAAAATGAGCAATAAAATCTTTAGAGCAAAAGTTCGGTCTTTTTTTGAACACGCCTTGTATACAGCATGTCAACGTGGTGGAGGAAATGAAGTCACACAATCAAGAACACAGCACCATATATTCATAATATTCTAACAACAGCTGTCATACACTGATGCATTAAATTCTTTATAGCAAAAGTTCGGTCTTTTTTTGAACATGCCTTGTATACAGCATGTCAATGTGATGGAGGAAATGAAGTCACACAATCAAGAACACAGCACCATATATTCATAATATTCTAACAACAGCTGTCATACACTGATTTCATATGTAAGGAACACTGTAACTGCATTTTTAATGTAGCCAACAATGAAACATACCAACACTCAACAATTAAAACAACTTATTATAAAAAAATATTTCCCTTGATAGGCTATAATTGCATCACAATATTCAGCAACATTTAAGTGTTCATACCCCAAAGGCAATGCCCACAATAAAACCACACAGCAATAACATGATACTCAATGGTTACAAACATAAGTAATAGTTATACCTTACCACAGCACTCACCTAATTATTGACAACCAATTATTTTGATTGTGATCCCAAAAACTCCGAAAACCATGTAAACAAAAAATGAAAATTTCAGGCCTATTCCAAATACTAAAGTTTTAATTAAAATCCATGTGTGTGCAGTCTTTATGAAATCTGAAAACATAAGGCACAAAATTTGGGAAAAAAAAAATTCACACTCCACCATAACGTTATAGTGCCACTAGGTTTTTTTCTAAATTGAGGTTTTGTTTCTGGTAAAACTGGATTACTGACCCTTCAGCAATATGAGGTCAACACAGGATTGTGAAATGGCACCTCTGGTAAGGTGGTGCAAAAATCTTCATTCATTATGTAACATTAATGTCAGCAGCTGAATCAATGGGCTGCTCACAACAAAACAGGGTTCTAGTGAATGGTGTTCATTTGGAAACATAAAAATTACTGTTATATTTATGTGGATAATTAATGACATCTTACTGTTCAAGAAACCATTGTTACAATCATTCAAATACAAACATATCCAGGCATTCCCACAATAACAGATGCAGCACTGAAAAACACACAATTCCATACATACACCACTAGGATTCAGAGAAATCCCATCTGTATCATGTACAAAATTTGGAACTTATTGTAAAATTAACTGTCATTATTACTAATCATCAATACACAACTCACAGGAAAAGAAGAAAGGAACCACCCAACAAGTGCATAAGAATTAGCACATACCAACTATTTACTCTTCAAGCTGCATTCCATTAATATTTTTAAAAGTTAAAAGAATACATCAAACAATTCCTGTTTAATGTTCCCTAATCACATTGAACTTGTTTGATTTAATTCACAGAGCACTCTTCTAACATTAAATACTGCATTAATGTAAAACTTATCACCTCTTGTTCTGCATAATTATGTTCATTCACATGTATGCAGCATCACAAAATGGCCTGACACACACAATTATGTGATGCTAAGCCTACTCAATCACATGTACACACCATCAAAATGATGTGACTCACACAATAAAATCTATTACATATGTTGTAATGTCACTAACCATATAAATAAATTGCCTCTATGGCACATAGATATGACTATTCAAAAATAATTCACAGTGGCAAACAGGGCAAATGTCAAACCTAATGAACATAAAAAGAAACTGCTGCTTAATTACATGAGGTCCAGTGCTCATCTACTGTTCTGCCTAACAAATCGTGCCATGTCGTATATACATTCAATTATAATGCTAACACACTCCCTGCTTATGCAATTTTCCAAAGCCAATAATAAAAACATTAAAACAAAATTTTTGAAACGTATGCCAAACTTGCCCTTCTCATTTTCAGATTACGTCATGCCACCCACCTTCAGCAAACAGCACTTCACCAGGATTATGGCAATGATTTTGTTTTTTATACTATCATATAGGTAAATGCTGTTTCTTTTGCACACTCACATAGTTGACCAGACACTGAGTTACAGCTTGTGCAAAATCTGACTTGCACCAGACCTTTTGAAATGTAAGCTGGGATGTGTCTGTAAGAATTGTACATTATCAGTTTCCATACAGTTTTGCAAATGGACCACAAGGACTTAACCCAAACACAACAAGACATCTGTACACACACACACAAAAAACTATCATCATCATCATCTCAATAAGCCAGTCATGTGCACCAGGGCCAGTGCAGCACACTGTGACCATTAATTTGAAGTCACCTTACCATGCCGTGCAACATGCAAACAAAAATGTCAATAGATATGTCATTGTCTAGGAACTTTTATCTTATTACCCATAACAAAGCTACGAGGAAGTAAAGCTGTCTTCTAACTGGGCGGCTTGTTAAACTCTTTTTAAGGTTCTCACATTTCAGGTATTCTGAATACAATGCTGTGCTGTTAGGCAAGTGCATCTGGCATTTTAACGATCACAGCACCTATATTTTTGGGTGAAGGAGGGGGGGGGGGTCATTCCTGTTTTTGTTTTGAAATGTCAGGAATCAACCACCCAATGGCACAGTGTCAGATCTGTGAAGACCTGAGTCCTGGATGTTATACTTTTGTTCTGCTGCAGCAGCATTTGGGTTTGTGGCACCCCTGCTGTGTACACAGTGTCCAGTATAGTCCGTTTATTTGCTTCTGGACAGCAAAGAACCCAGAAGAGCTGGAGGACAGGCCTATTCTCTATGAGAGGTGGCAGTGGCAGGATATTTGTTTTATTTTGTCTGCAATTGCTGTAGAGGCAGATTGTTCCTAGCATTCCAGTTCAAAATTGCAATGGCAAAAACTAACAAATTACCTACACCAGACACAGTCTGTACCATCTCTACAACATCTGAAATAATGTCATCTGTGTCTTATTCAGACACATCATCCTCAACAAAGCAAACCATAATCACCAATGTCACATTCCTAGCCACAGGACATACCGGCCCCTTGCTTTGTTTGTTCACTTGCTCCCTTGCACAGGCAGTGGCAGTATGTGAAAGTGCTAATGTGCTTGCGCACACATAAATACAGTAAAGTCCCAAAGTTTGTGAACCTCCATCTTCAAAATTTTGCCTTTCTGTGACTGGTTGCAATACTACATGGCAAAGTGGCTTCCCCACACTATTGCTATTGTGTAGGACATGCTCACATGAGTCATGCTTTAGACTATTCCAGCAATTTTGTTTATTTTTGAGATTATTTTATATTTTGGTTAGTGGTATTTCAGAAGTTCTTGGAACCAAAAAGGTGTTTTATACTGAAAATGTATTCTGATATTCATCATGGGTTTATTGGTCCCAATTACTAATGAACATACGGACTCTACTGTATCTTATTCTGCTAAGTACATACTCCACTATTTTATTAAGCTCCCATTTAATACATACATACATAATGACATGTAGTTCTCATCACATATTATTCGGGTGATCAAATTCAGAAGAATGAGATGGGTGGGGTATGTAGGACATATGAGTGAAAGGGGAGGTGTATACAAGGGTTTTGGTGGGGGAATCTGAGGGAAAGTGACCACCTGAAAGACCCATCTGTAGATTGGAAGATGGATCTTCAAGAAGTGGGTTGTGGGGGCATGGACTGGATCGATCTAGTTGAGGAAACGAACAGTCAATGGGCTTTTGTGAATGTGGTGAAGCTGTGGGTTCCAAAAAATGCAGGGAATTTGACTAGCTGAGAATTGGTTAGCTTCTCAAGAAGGACTCTGCTCCATGGAGTAAGTAAGTAAGTAGGTAAGTAAGTAAGTAAGTAATACCTAATTAAGTCTGTAAGTATACATACATACACACATACAATGAATCCACCTCAGTCAAAAGGACAGCAGGATGTGGAACAAATCATAAAAATATACAACACACAAAACTAGCTTAATACACAATATTACAAAAATTTTGCATAACTACTAAGGAGTAATTTTTAAACATCAGAAATTTATCAACAAAGTACAAGGAGCGTGTCTTACATGTTTCCTATATGCTACTTTCGACAGAGGCTTTTCATTCATAGGACTTGTGGAACTAAATGGTAAATTGCTAAAAATGTTGATGCCAGCACATTACATTCCATGCTTAAAACGTGCAAGTCTGGCAACAGGTCTATTTATCTGGTAATTAAGTGTTGTATTAGTACTATGTACATCTGAATTTGTGTGATAATTGTCCTGGTTACTTACTACTACATTCACTCACGACAATATGCATTTACATGGAAAAGAAAGCTTGTAAACACACCTTTACATGAATACCTACGGTTAGCCAAACCTTAATTCTAATAATTTTTTTTTTGCAAAGTAAACACCTGTTGACTGTTAGATGAATTACTGCCCAGAAATTAGTTAGAACCTCCACTATGTAGTGACAATGTGCAAAATAAAGTGACATGAAAGTGTCAGTGGTGCTGATGTGAAAAACTAACTTCCTGATATGCTCCATGTAAAATAATGTTCATTTGGTCAATATGATTCTTCCAGTTCAGCTGGTCATCAATTTACAAAGCAAGAAATTTTGTATTTTCAGTCTGTTTTATATACTCTTCATTATGGTGAGTATATATACCTTAATGCAGACAATTATTGCTTAAAAATTTCATTATATGTGTCTTACACAGATTAAGGGCCAACTTACTGGCAGAAAACCATTTACTTACATGAAACAGAATTCAGCAAAACATTTCTACTAGAATTTATGCCACTACAGTGTTATCAATGAATGTCACTGGTTCCGATAATGTATTTATTGTTAGAGAAAACTCATTTGAGAATATTATGAAAAGCAAAGGCCCCAGAATTACCCTTAGGAAGTTCTGTGACTTACTCTCCCACAGTGAGAAAAAAATTTCTGAGTGTCATTAGACCATTTTATTTCAGGTCTTTGGTTTACATCTCTTAAATATGATGTGAAGAAATGTGCAATTGTTCCTTGAAGGCCACAGAAATGTAATTTAGTCAACATAATTTCATGATTTACAATTAAAAAACCAATTCGTATTCAATTCCAATTCCATACCCTTCCACCAGATAAAATGCAATTAAGCACTGCTGAACTTAAAACTTGCCACAGCTCAGGCAGTTGCCAGCTTAAAACCAGATGGCTTTTGTGGTAGAAAGAGTAGCAATGATACATGTTTCTCTCACACACCACTTCTACTTTCACCTGTCAGTATCATTCTATCACTGCTCCATACTCATTCATCCACCAATCACTGACAGTGTACAATCTTAGCAAATGACGCAATCATGAGAAAAAATGCCAACAAATAAGATATATATATATATAATGTATATAAAATAAATTGAGGGAACTATTAGATGAGGATGAAACAGGCCTATCAAGGCCTAACTCGTGACATATGACAATGACGATAAAATAAACTGGACTATTATAATTTGCTCAGTACTCTCATATCTACTTACAATGTGGTGGGTCAATACTATGCATTTGGACAATACCGTCTATGCTATATGAATATCACAACTTTAGGAACTTTACAATGATTGGACATATACTTTCCGGATTGTTCAAATGTAGAAAGTGTGTTCCCTCCACTTCATGGAACTCCAGCTTCTTAGCAGAATTTCTGATTTTTTCAAGTACAACATGATAATTCTCTGGAGGATCAAACTGCATGCCTGCTTTTCCTTTGATATTTAACACCTCACACGTGATTTTTGATGCATACTCCAAGGCCATGTCCATTGACAGAAAACCGAGGGATCCAATCTTCAGGCGAGTGTCCCGGGAAAAAAAGAAGCCATCACCCTTCACGTCACGGTCACTAGACGTTACAGGCAGTGCACCACGTTTCAACATTATTTCACATGACTCCTTTGTTAGGGCACCTTTGTAACCCTCCAACATCAGTTTCATCATCTCATCATGTGTATAGGAAGGTACATTAGCTTCATTCAAATTCTCATACAACAGAAATTGATCCACAGCACGACCTGTCTGCTGGACAAAGTACGTACCAGACCTTACAGCTGGACTGGCGATATCAATGCAGATTAGCTTCTCTGTGTCTTCTGGAAATGTAGCTGCATACATGAAGCCTATTGACCCACCCATTGAGTGCCCAAGAATTGTCACCTTCTTCCAACCGTAATACTTCACTATGCGTCGCACGACTATCAGTCCATCCCACCACAAGTAGTAAAAATGTCCCCTCGGATAATGCGAAGAAAATCCATGTCCAGGAAGATCAATACATAATACTGACGTATGCAAAGACAACAGGGGTGCCAATTTGTCAAATGATCCAGCATTATCTTGCCAACCATGTAATGCCAATATTGGCTGTTTCTCATGTGAACCCCACCATTTACCTGAATGACGGAAAAACGAAAATGCTGCCATGACAATAAGCAATACAGTGTAGCTGTAGGTCCATAAACAAAGAGGCTCAAGGAATAAGGTAAGCAATGCTCTCATCCAGAGGATTTTATTCTAACTTTTATGTGAACATGGCATGTAGACGGCAAATGGTACCCAAGATATCCTGCACAGTCATGGCCCTCGATATTTAATATTTTAGTTATCCCATTGTGGCACCAAGACTGTGTTGAATTTACTGGTTCAGATGCTTGCAGTCAGGAGCTGACCGTCTGCTTTGTGTCAGCATGTGCAGCAACCTGCTTGCCAGCCTGATGCTTCTTAAGAGGTCCAAATGGATATCAAGGGGCATGATATTCAGACTGCAGACAGGGTGGTCCATAACCTCCCAGCCATAGTGCTGCAAGCAGTCACAACAAGAGTTTGCAGAATAGGGCTCAGTGATCTCCACCTCTTTGAGCCACTCAAAAAACAACCAGCTGGCAAACAATTTGCAACAGACCCTAATGTGATGCAAGCTGCCACTTTCTAGCAACAGATACTTGATAACGATTTCTTCTACATAGGGATAACAAGCCTTAGTGCCATGTGTTGAAATGTCAATGATGACTACATGCACTTCTGATGTGTACCATCTGCTACCTTTGCACCATGTATTAAGTCAGACCAAAATTCTTTGCATGACAGTGTTCATTAGCTCATTTTTTTTTTTTTAAATTTGCTGTACCTATGCTATAAATCATAAGTGTAATGTCAGTTACACCCAGTTCATGTCTACAATTACGCATGAAACTGTATGATCTCCTTTAACCCTCCGGCACCAGAACTGCACTTTTAAATTTTAGGGTACCCTTTACATAAAATGTGAAAACATTCTTCCTCAAAACTTATGAGGATTCATTTTTAACACTAGTTGTGCACAACACATATATGTTATATATATTCCATCTCACAATTAAAACTTGCCCCCATGCCTACATAAGTTTTTTTTTTTTTGGGGGGGGGAATGAAAAGTATTTTTAAGCTTATTGTTCCTACAGCACAAGCTTCTATTCTGATGGTATTTATGTTAAATTTTTTTCAAACTCCTCTAACCTGTCAACTAGTTCACATTTACTTATAAACTGACATATTACTAATGACTCCAATCTTGTGACTTGGTAAATTCCGACATCTTTCATTTTTTGGGCTTTCAGGTGCAATGTTATAATTAATCTGTACACAAAGAACATATTCATGGTTACTCAACAGTATTACTGTACGACAGACACCAGCAACATACATAAGTGTAGAACACTAATGCTGCACACAGTGTGTTTCTGCTCAATTACTTAACTGTATGCAATCTTCATTAACTAACTGACCCTCAAACCAAAGCAACATGCAGTAAAAATGTAATCACAATACACATCCCACATTTCACAGAATTCTTGCCCAATTATATCACAGACACAGGTGGCAAGATCAACACACATAAACAAAATACAAAGTGTGTCCCGTCACATGCAATTCATGTTGACAATGCCCATTTAATACATGAATGCAACAGGAGGTATATTTAAATGATACTGGCAAAGCTATCCATAAATATTGCTTTTGTCACAACTGTACAAGTTTTTCTGAAGTCTCTGTGAATAAAGAATTGCAAACACTTTGGTGACAGAAGCACCATGACCTTTGCCCCTATTACACATTACCTTCAGGTTTGGGCTGTTATATGAATTTATGAAAGTGACAGGTTATGTGACATCAAATACACAATGCATAATGTATGGTCATCTGGACAGAAAGAGAAGCAACATGTGATAATTATACTATTCTCAACAGTTGAGCTGAGAGAACTGATACCTTACCTGACGTTAAAACCCAGACCCCTCTCAATGCGTGAGGGACACTACAGCTTGCACTACTCTCCACACAGCACTTACTTTATACATAGCATAACATCACAAGAGTGCATTACCATACAACATTTAATCACACGACTCAAAGACATAATAAACCCTACTTACCACTGACATGGCCCCAAGGAACTGGAATATTTACTTCAACCACAGGTTCCATATTTCTACAGAAATAGAAATTGAATTTATGTACATTCCACAGATTCTTTGGGCTAAGCCAAAGGATGCAATTGATGTCAAAATCAAATATAAAACTCATTTCATATAAAATGATATAACTGCTTGACATCATTACAAATATAAAATTACTGTTGTACAGTCTGTTTACAGACACTGTAGAACATGACATAGTACAATTATAAAAGTTACTTCATGTACAAATATCAGTACTGATATTCAGCATGCTTATGAATACACAATTTTAAGAACTATTTACAAACATAATTAAGAGAAGACATGAGCCAACATACGTGCAACTGTGACAATCCCACCAACAGTGTAGAAGGAGTGAGATAAGAGATACTCTTTTAATGCAGACATGAATACTTTTGTATCAGGATTTAAACTTCTCACTGCAGTTGGCACATTACCAAATAATGTGATACCTGCAGAGTATAAGTTTTTGTAAAATTTAGTGAGGTTAGAATCTGGCAAGTGAAGGTCATGCTTACATCACATGTTTAAGTTCTACACATCTACACTTCTTTGAATAGTACAACCAAAATAATTCAAAGAGTTGTTCTAACACAAAAGTTCCTTAAGATTCTGAGCTGTCGTGCCATGTAGCACAGTATATAAAAACATCTTCTATCTTCCCATGGAGGCAGTTGATTCCTATGAAACACTGCTGTCTCTGTAACAACGCAGTGCCACATCCCAGAAGACTAATCAATGCCATCAGAACCTAAGCCTCATCATCCATGGCATGGTACAATAGAAATCTCCAAGCATTAAAACATCCTCCCATCCCTTCCCAAAATGTTTCCATCTAAATCTCAGTGAGTAATTCTGCAGTTTCAAACTTCTGAAAACAGCATAAGTTGGAAACAAATTTCGTAAAACTCTACTAAAACAATCCAATTCAGTTTGTACTAGTAAACCATATTTGTTTGTGGTCCATAAACAATGCCTGTTCCTGAACAGCTAATTCAGAAAATGTTCATCGGCAACTGCTCCAATAAACACACCCCGGGATCATTCAAGATGTAAACAGTATGGTTCTCACAATGGTGTCACTAGAGTGTCAATTGGTAAAGTTATTAATGTTATGAAGGCACTATATTCCTTTCAAACATCCTTCAATATTTACAAACAGCCACAGTGTAACATCCTGCAAGACCACGATCTTCTACTGTCAAGATGTTGACCCAACACAAGTAAATTCCATCAATACCAAGTAAGATTTTCAGTTTGTAAGTTTTACTACAAAACATGTGTAATAATATTTATAATGCTTGAAACAGTTTCTCAACAATCCCTCATCCAACATAAATTAATGTAGTAGCACAGGGAAGTGGTGTATCAGACAAAAAGAAAAATACTGAAATATGCAAGACACTTCAGCATGTTGGTGACAGTTTAAAAAGATTTTATGTATTGGTAGTGACAAGAGATCAGAGACAGATGAGTGAGGAAGGTGGTTCAAATCTGTGTGTAATTTGAAACATCTGGGATGAGGAATGAGATGGTGAAAAGAAGGTACTGCGGTTAGTATATTCAATAAGCTGCCCAACCCATAATGAAGAGAAGCAGTTCAATCCAACTTGCATTGTCTTTCTTGTTATATTTTCAAGTCAGTGTCACAGATGTGTAGATAAAATACAGTACTGCAGTACTGGAACATTGTAAAAGCAGGAGTTATAACTTGAAAGGCCACTGTTGATGGTGAAAGAAACAAGATGAAATTTTCAACCTATCATACACGCAGATCGTGAAAAACACACTGATTCCACAGCATGTGCATTAAGAAAAGAACTGCATAATTAACAAACAAAAAGACAATAAAACATGTCTAGAGATGGTTCCAGCTACAAAACATAACAGGCATTATTGCAACACAGGCATTTTCAGGAAAAGTGTGGTGAATATGAGAATTAGACTCTACAAGTTACCACATCATATTAAGAAAAACTGGACAAGATCAAATCTGTTTCTGATACGACACTTAAGTTGTAATTTGAATTAACATGTCCTATGTGACAAAGTGGGTGGAATGAATAAATTAAAACAAATATTAACGAGAAATACCTGTATGTCAATGATAAAATAATGAACGCTAACTATTTCTTGGCCTTCAGACTTCGGACGACGACAGTAACAGACGGCACAACAACGAAGATAAGTTAAACACGCAACTCATGACAGTGCAAAAAAAGAGTTACAAAAACAGGTCATCTTATATAAATGTACGTAACAAACTATGACACAATACAGCGCTATAT
>Ga0131853_10022542_pt1 | contig 11390 bp, 10 predicted proteins | sample TergutLab28metaG_FD_92764 | JGI IMG/M metagenome (GOLD analysis project Ga0131853, IMG submission 92764) | Labiotermes labralis P1 segment gut microbial communities from Petit-Saut dam, French Guiana - Lab288 P1 (version 2) (version 2) | ecosystem: Host-associated > Arthropoda: Insects >...
ATTTGCAAGGTCAATAATAATCTGCGCCGCCCGTGATTGCCCCATCAAATTATCCAAATTTTGGCGAGTATAATCCGCGGTATGGTGGTCCAATTCGCCATCAAGCGAAATGTACAAAACATTTTGATGTAATCTTGTTTTAAGATGCATGCCGCCCCTCCTTTTGTCTGTGACAATGCTAACAAAAAAAACCGTTATAGGTTTGACGGGTTTTGTAGAATATTGGCAAAAGATGTGGAATTAATTATATTGAGTTTAAAGCCCCAATTTGTCGGCCACACCTTGCATCGCAATTAATGTTTGTTCCATCATGTAATCCAGTGCTTTATCCATGCGTTCGCAACATTTTTCAATTCTTTCGCGTTCCGTTCCCGCGGCGAATGCTTTGTTTGCCCATTTCTTTTTTGCGGATGGCATTTCTACCATTGCAATCTTTTTGTCGGGACGAATCAATGCACATGCAGTCAAAAATCCGGTTAATTGGTCAATTGTACAAAGAACCTGTTCCATATAATTCATTGGTTCAACATCGCAACAAATTTCGTAACCGTGGCTTTGTATTGCATGAATGGTTTCTTCATCCACGCCTTCGTTGCGTAAAATTTCTACACATTTGTGGCAATGTTGTTCCGGATACATTTCGTAATCGACATCGTGCAACATTCCAACCGCCGCCCAAAATTCTTCGTCTTCGCCCTCCAACTTTGCAAAATGACGCATGGTTGCGGCGACCGCTATTGCGTGTTTAATCAAGTTCGGTTTTTGTGTGTACTTCGCCAAGATTGTGGCTGCTTCTTTTTCGGTCATATGTTTATATCTCCTATATACAAGAGATTATATCAAACTACGAATCAAAGCAAGAAGAATAAAGCAACTTTCGCCCCCACAAAAATAATAACCATAATCGAAATTACAATATAGAAAACCTTCAAAGATAATTCAAGATACCAACAAATCAAGGCGACCAAAATAACCGCAAGGAAAAATGTGAGTATGATTTGCAGATTTAAAACTTCGAGCATTGTTAATTGTTATGATATACCACCCCCATGCTAGACCCCTCTAGGGGTCGTCGCTTTTCGGGTAGTGGGCGCTGCGCACCCAAACCCGCTTATTTTAGAACATTGTGTTTAAAAACGGGGACCGCGGGGCGAAGCCCCGCACACCCGAAAAAACCCCCGCTGGCGGGGGTTAGGGTTGGGTAAATCACACCATCTAAATTAAATAATACAATATTTGCACCGCATTGGTAGCGGCACCCTTTCGCAAATTGTCGGCCACACAAAAAAGATTAATAGTATTCGGTTGGCCTTCATCTATGCGGATTCTACCTATATAAACATCATCTGTGTCATCCACAATAATTGGCATTGGGTACATATCATTTTTTTGGTTGTCAAAAACGATAATTCCCCTATTATCTTCCTGTGCTTTATATAAAACTTCCATTACATCTTCAATTTCAATGTTGTTTTCAAATTCTATATTCATTGCAACGGAATGACAATTTAATATTGGAACTCTAACCGTTGTTGCTGTTACCGCTAAATTTGGTTTACACAAAATCTTTCGTGTTTCGTCAATCATCTTTTGTTCTTCTTTAGTATACCCGCTTTCTAAAAACGAATCTATGTGGGGAATTAAGTTGTTATATATAGGATACGGATAAAATTCATTCTTTTCGCCTTTGCGTGTGCGGTGAAAATCACCAATGCCATCTTTGCCGGAACCGCTTACCGCTTGGTATGTTGAATATATTACGCGCCTAACATTAAATGCATCATCTAATGGTTTCAATGCAGCAACCGATTGAATTGTCGAACAATTTGGATTGGCAATTATTATGCCTTTTCTATTCTCAATAGGTTTTTCTAACTCTTGTTTTATATGCGTGATTTCATCAAAATTAACCTCGGGTACGATAAGAGGGACATTCCCAACCATACGAAAAACACTAGAATTATCTATTGCGATTCCACCAATTTCGGCGACTATAGGTGCAAATGCCTCGGAGATTTTTCCACCTGCTGCGAATAATACAAAGTCTGGACGAATGGTTTCTAAATTTTCACGGGTCAATGCCTGCCCTTTGTAGAATTGATTACCGACCTTAATTTTTTTGCCAATGCTACGTGGACTTACAAATAAGATGAGTTCTGCATTTTCAACGATATATTCATTTGTCAACAATCCTAAAATTTTCTTGCCGACCAAACCTTGTGCGCCGACCACCCCGATTTTGATATTTTTAAACTTTGTATTCATAAAACCTCCTTGTATAAAATCACATTTGCGTGCTATGTTTATTTTATGAAAGAAGAACTTGCAAAGTGTATTGGGTGCAAAATCACTCGGTGCAATGCGTGTCCATGCGACACCGATGTAGGCGGAATTATCCGCCTTGTTAAAGAAGGCAAAATTGAGGAAGCGGGCAAAATTTTATTCGATAACAATCCACTAAGCGCCATTACATCTGCTATATGCCCCAACCATGACTTTTGCGGCAAAGGTTGCGTATTATCAAGGGCGGGCAAGGCGGTAAACTTCGCAAGGATTGAATATGAAATATCAAATCAATATTTGGACAAACTTTTGAAAACAGCAACAAAAATTCCACCACAAGAAAATGCAAAAAACATCGCAATCATTGGTGCGGGTTCTGCGGGTTTGGCATATGGTTTTTATGCAATCCATGGCGGACATCATGTAAGCATCTTTGAAAAGGAAAATAACATTGGTGGCATGTTGCGATATGGTATACCAACCAAAAGATTTGATAAATCGGTAATTGATAAAATTGAAAATTTATTAAAAGCATTCGGCGTTAAGATATATACAAATACCGAATTTTTAAATTCAAAAGATTACTTCGATGAAATAATAGTTGCAACAGGCGCATGTGAAAGCAAAAAATTAGACCTCAATGGAGAAGAAAAATTCACTATTGGTGCAATAAATTTTTTACGTGACATTAATTCAACCAAACCAAATTTCAAAGATAAAAATGTAGTGGTGATAGGTGGTGGGAATGTCGCTGTTGATTGTGCAATCGCGGCAATGGACGCGGGTGCAACCGCAATGTTATTTTACAGAAAGTCGGAAGAGTTCTTAAAAGCCGGAATAAAAGAAATAGACTTAGCAAAACAAATGGGTATTAAATTAAACTTCAACCACGTTCCCGTAAGTTTCAAAAAGTACATAGCCACCTTCGATTACCACGGCCAAATAAAAGAAACCAAAGCCGATATAATAGTAATGGCGATAGGTCAAAATACAACAAAACCCGAAATCAGCAACGCACACTACATTGGCGATTGTGTAACAGGAACAAAAACAGTGATTGAGGCGGTAGCGGGTGCCAAGAAATTGTTTAAGGAATTAAACCCAACAATCGAATTTAGATTAGTCACATTGGACGATTTCAAAGATTTCAGCGAAACACATAAAAGTGTTTTCATAGATTGTTATACTGGCTTTCTTCCACAAGAATTTATCGAACAGCGTTGCAAACAATACAGCGATGAAAAATGGTTTAAAGAAAAAATGCAATCCGAAGATTCGCAAGCATACATTTGTTATGTAAACGGCAAGCCAATGGGTTGTGTTGCTTTTGGCAAATTGCGCGACAAAGATGCCACAAAAACAGACGGTGAAATTTGGTCATTAAACTTCAAAAAAGAATCACATGGCAAAGGTTATGCAAAAAAGGCAATGGAATTTGCCGAACAAAATTTGCGCGACATAGGTTTCAAGACCATATATCTTTGGTGTTTAGCAGACAATAAACATGCGAGGAATTTTTACGAAAACAAAAACGGTTACACCCCAACGGATGTAACCAAAGACCAAATATTAGCGGGTATACCATTTAAAGAAATTCGGTTTATTAAATCAAACTAATGCATATACCCTAACTTATCCAACATATCTTTTTTATCCTTCCAACCCTCTCTGACCAATACGTGGGTGTATAATTTGACGTGCATTCCCGTGAGTTCTTCAATTTGTTTACGGGCGTTTATTCCGACCTGTTTTAATACGGCACCCTTTTTGCCTATTATCATTGGTTTGTGCGATGGTTTTACGCAATAGATTTCGGCTTTGATTTCGACCTCACGCTTTTGTTGTTTCCATTCGATTATTTTTACTGCAATCCCATGTGGTAATTCGCGTTGCAACATTTTTAACAATTCGCCGCGGATAATTTCTTCCGCCATCTTACGTGTTTCGGAAGTTGTAAAATCGTCCTTTTCAAATTGCGGCTCCCCTTCTGGAAGATGTTTGACAATCTCTGCTTCCAATATTGCGATGTTTTCACCATCTTTGCACGAAGTTGGAATGATTGCCTTTACAAATTCAAGTGCATTTAATTCTGCTAATTTCGGATATAATTTTTGCATATTTGAACGGTCGGTTTTATTTATAACCAAAATCATAGGTTTATCCGTTTTATCGTAATTGCGGATTTTTTGGATATATTCATCTTTAATATCTGTTGCATCAAGTACATACAAAACCACATCTGCATCACGCATAGCATGCGAAATGGATTTAGACATGAATTTGTCAAGAGATGTTTTCGCCTTATGCATACCAGGTGTGTCCAAAAAAATGATTTGATAATCATCCCCTGTCTTTATACCTTTAATTTGTTCGCGAGTAGTACCCGGAATATCGGTGACGACAGAAACCTGTTCGCCGACGATTTTATTGACAATACTACTTTTACCGACGTTTGGTTCGCCGATCAGCACTACGTTTCCTGTTTTAAATTTCATCCTGCTTTTCTCCTTGTCTTTGTGGTTAGTCAGCGGTTTCCAATCGTCTTATCGGTAACAACTCGTGCAATTTGTGAATGCTATATGTTTGATTAGTAGCCACAATTATATCTACCGCATGATTAAAATCGGCAATAAAATCAAGTGTCGCCCCATTAGGATAAGGCATTATGTCATCGGAATAAAAACAAATAGCGTGCATTTTGGTCAACCCCTCCGAAATTGCCTTAGACATTGCAACGGCGCCGGCAGACATGGTGCATAATGGATTTGTGGATTCAATATTGCAACCACCGAAAATCACATTACCCTCAACCAATAATCCACAACCTTCGGGAACGCCCGAATTTGGGCAAAAGGCGTTATCTGCCGATGCCCTCGCTTGTTCGATTAATTTATTTATTAACTCTTTATTCATACTCCCCCAATCTTCTATCTTCCTAATCCTACGCCTTCCAAAATCTTTTCCGTTAAATTAATCATGACTTTTTCACTTTCATCATCTTCATGATCGTATCCCAACAAGTGTAACATGCCATGCACATACAAAAAAGCAATTTCACGATGCAATGAATGTCCATATTCGATTGATTGGCTTTTTGCAACTTCTTCGCAAATTATAATGTCACCTAATTCAATTTTGCCACTTTCTGGATTAACATCGAATGGATGTGTTTTTGTCGTTGGAATTTCCGGTGGTGTCAATTCAATCATTGGAAATGACAACACATCCGTTGGTGCATCCTTGCCACGATGAATTTTATTAAGTTCCGCAATTTCATCCGAATCAACAAAATGTAAATTAGCATTCACAGAATTTGGGTCAACGTTTAAAGTTTTGCAAACTTCGATGAATACCTGTTGAATTAGTTTTTCCATGCCAAAGTATAACATTATCTATTGCAAAATCACAAAGACTTGAGATATAATAAAATATGTATGAAGATAAACAAGAGAGAGAGATTTCTTTCATGGCATCTAACTAGCGAATGCCCAGAAAGTTGTGGTTATGGCTTTTGCCAACATAATGTTCCTAATTTGCGAGAATCAGATTATGCAAAAATTTTGCAACAAATTATAGATTCAGGAATCGAGTGGGTTTCAATTTCTGGTGGTGAACCATTAATGAATCCATATTGCATTGATATAATCAAAACATTACACAATCACGGAATCAATGTTCAGTTAAATACCGCCGCTATACCATTGACACCAGAAATTTTTGAAGAAATCAAAGATTGTGTTAAGGTTATTACTTTGCCATTTGAATCTTTAGACGATGATTTAAATGAAAAAATACGTGGCAATCGCGACCATAGACAAATTATTGACGACACCATTTCAATGGTTAAAAACCAAAGCAACATGTACTTAAAAGTTAACACCTGTGTTCATGCGAAAAATATTAACCATATTTTAGAATTAGGTGAACACTTAAATAATTTACAAATCGACGAATGGCAACTTAGGCAATTTTTCCCAGTCCAAAGCACGGCAAAAGAAAACAAAAGAGAATATGAAATCAGTGATGAAGATTATTATAATATAACAACTGAAGTTTCTCATAATTTTCCACAGATTAATCTATCCACCAGAACAAGTGAAAAATTTATAAAAATGTATTTGATGGTTGAACCAAATGGCGATTTAATTCGTGCGAGTGAAGTAGACGGTGATTTTCAAAATATTGTTCTTGGTAACTTAGTTAATGAAACCCTAGATTTAACTTCAATATATGAACAGCAAGAAATAATTACTCGTGTTGAAGAATCATATAAAGAAATAAAGTAAGTTATTCGGTTGCAAAGTGAACCAAATCGATAACCCGACTTGCGACGACCTCAACGGCGAAATTGCCGCCTTCTAATTGGGTTATGAAATGTGTGATTTCATCAAAATTTATCCCGTCGTTGTCCCGTTCAATTTGGTGCTTTAATGTTACTATTGCTGCGTCTTTTTCTTGTTCTGTTTGGACTATTATTGCTCTGCTGTCGCTTACTCTGCCCCTTATAATTGCCATGGCGTATCCTGGTACTGTGTTTGGTGTAAATGTTGGGCGACCCCAATCGTCTGGTTCTCCCTGCGTTACGCCGACTTGTAATTGTGCGGCAACCAATACTTGGCCCGCCGTTACCGCTTGACCTATTTCGACTTGGGCGATTCCGCTGATTACCATCATTTCGGTTATTATGGCATTATGTGTCGATACAATATCAACCATTGATGGCATAGGCGGTGTTTCGGTACGATGCACAGAAACAACCAAAGTATTACCACGTATATACATTGACGTGTGCGCAATAAAATCAAAATTGCTACTTATTGCGGTCGCCAATCCATCATTAATACGACTTTTGCGTGTAAGCGAACGCACATTGTTTTCCGTTAAAAATGCGGATAATTTTTCACCTTCGTCTCGGTCTAGTCCTTGAATTTGGATACGGAAAATCATATTGTTAAGCACCAACAAAGCACCCACGACAACAACGAAACAAATGACAAGTGATAAATTCGTATACACGAATGAAAGTGTTGTTGCTATTGATTTCCCCTCACTCACGGTATAGGTGCGATTTTGTAGAATCTGTTCTACCCTCTTTTTGTTTAACAAAGGCACGCAAAAACCAAGAGTATCGCCAACAACATTAATTCGTTTAAGTTTAAACTCACGAAGTCGGTTGAGCAAATTTACATCACAATCTTCAACGGAAAAAGTTACATAGGGTGAAAAAAATCTGTTTAAAATACCCGACTTTTCTTTTTTGTTGTACTTTCGATTAAACAATTTTCTCACTTACCACCTCGACTTGCGCCCCTGCCCGCACGTTCTGTGATAACCGAATGAATTTTTCCTACTACTTCAACCTCGTTCACGTCGAATCTTTCTATGCGTAAATGTTCGCCCTCAATTTTGACCGTACCGCCTTTTATTTTGAATTCAACCATTTCATGCGAAAATTCGGTTAGCAACCGAATCCCGCCGATTATAACCGACCTATCTTCTTTTTGGTGGACGAAAAAACTCATACCATATAGTTATTCATTCGATAGCCTCTACTTGTTAATTTTTGGCATATTGCAAAACTTTCATTAAAATAAAATACGAAACCGCCGACAAAATTATTAATAATACAACCTGTTCTATTATTAATCCTTCTAACCCAATTAAATTTGGCAAAAAAATTGAAACCAATATAATTGCAATTCCCACAAATCCAAGGACTATCAAACGATATCGGTTAAATGGTCTTGCAATTTTTACAAGCAACATTAACCCGATGATTGTTGTCATCAAAATTGAAAGGGTCAAGAATTCATCTTCGCCTATTGCGAAAAACGGTAATAACCGAGCAAGGGCTATTGTCCCAATAGCAACTACGGCAACCAAAGCCGATAATGATGAAGTTATTAAAATCTTGCGCGTAAAATTTCCTTCGATAGGACGTGAATTCAATTCCAATGCCAATAGAAACGACGGAAACCCAATTACTAGTAATTCAAGAATGTACAAATTTCGTGGTTCAAATATATATCTACCACGCAAAAAAATTACGGCGAATATGGCAATGAAGATGGAAAACATAACCTTAAACATAAATAGTGAGGACGATTTCGCTACATTGTTAATCACACGACGGCCTTCCTTAACGACTTCCGGTAATGCGGAAAAATTATTTTCCATCAATATTAGATGGGATGCATTTCGTGCCGCATCACTTCCATTACCCATAGCAATTGAACAATCCGCCTCACGTAATGCGAGTATATCATTTACCCCGTCACCAGTCATCGCAACCGTTTTACCGCTCGCCTTCAATTCGTTGATTAAGATTTTCTTTTGTTCTGGCGATACCCTACCGAAGATTGTGTATTTGCTTGCGGCGTTACGTAATTCTTCTTCATTCATTTCGTGTGTCGATATAAAAGAATCGACGCAATTAATCCCGACATTTTTTGCAATATGTGCGACCGTTTGTGGGTTATCTCCGCTGATGATTTTGACATCAACTTGATTATCCTTAAACCATTGTATGGTTTCGGGGGCATCATCACGAACATTGTCGGCAAGTACAATTAAGGCATAAGGTTTGTCGTTTCTATTCAACAACAATACTCTATAACCATCTTTTTGATATTTCGATGTCTTTTGCATAACTCCTTTATCTTTGGTGATAAATTCTGCCGCACCTAGAGTATAAACTTCTTTCTTATCAAAGGTTACACTTGAAAATTTTCGTTGTGATGAAAACGCAGTTTTTTTTGTCGCTTTAAAATATTCGTTTTTACCGAAATATTTAACAATTGCCTCTGCAGTTTGATTGTTGTCGCCCAACGCATACATCATGGAGGCCATTATTTCGCCTATATCACTTGCTTTGACCTTTTCATCCAATGATTCAACCTTAACAACATTCATAGTACCATCGGTTAATGTTCCGGTTTTATCAAGGCAAAGCGTATCGACCCGCGCCAACATTTCAATGCAAAACAATTCTTGGACAAGTGTCTTCTTCCGCGATAAGGCAAGCGCCCCGCTGGCAAGGGCAAGGCTTGTAAGCAAGAACATTCCCGCCGGAATCATACCTACTATCGCACCTGCAGTATGTGTTACCGCGTCCGCTTTTTCATCTGCCGTTACAATGCCGCTGTTAAATTGCATCACTACCATGATGATGGTTAATATCAAAATCATAATACTAACACCGCGAATTGTTAAACGAAGACTTCTTAACAATTCGCTTTTAGGACGTACATATGTTTTAGCGTCTTGGGTTAATTTTGATGCATAGCTGTCTTCACCAACCGCAGTTACCTTTGCCATTACCGAACCACTTGTAACGAAACTGCCCGATAACAATTTAGAATTTTTTATCTTTACAATTGAATCCGCCTCACCCGTCAACAACGATTCATTTACTTCACAATCGCCATCTAAAACCACGCAATCGGTTGGAATTTGATTACCACTTTGCAAAAGAATGATATCGTCAATTACGATTTGGTCGATTGCAATTTCTTGGTTTTCGCCATCTCGAATTATTTTGACATTGTCACTAGATAATAATTTCAATCTTTCGATGGTAAACTTTGCTCGCAATTCTTGGATGATACCAATCATCATGTTTAAAAAAACAACACCGATAAACATAATATTCAAAAAAGCACCAGAATCAAGAGTAACCCCAACAAAAATCAATAATACGGCAACACCAAAAGAAAGCATGTTAAAAAAGGTGAAGATATTTGTAATTAATATCTCCAAAATGCTTTTTGAACTTTTCACCTTTGTCACGTTAACTTGACCTAAATGTATACGTTCTTCAACTTCTTTATAAGTGAGGCCATTACTTTGTTTCACATTCTAATTTGTGCATTTGGCTTACTTTCTTGCAAATAATTTCTCTAACTCAACCTTTGAATAGGTTAACATTATTGGTCTGCCATGCGGGCATGTTGGCGTTATCTTCTTGTCTTTGAATTGTGTTAAGAACATTGTTATTTGATCGTGTGTAAGGCTCTTCCCCGCTTTAATTGCATGTCTGCAACATGATGCAATAATTTTTTCATCTATGATTGATGATAATGTTTGTGCCTTTTTGGTGGTTGTTTCACCCAATAAATTGATTAAAAATGTTTCCATAGAATTGGTAGATGAAATAATTAACGGCACACTTAAAATACGCACACAGTTACTTCCGAAAATTTCAATTTCAAAACCAAAACGTTCAAGATGTGGAATAAGGGTTAGAACATTATTAATTTCTGTAGGAGTCAAATACACCAACAATGGTTCAATTAAAGATTGGACGGCAAGTCCATTATTATCAATTTGAGATTTTAATTCATCGTATAACAATCGCTCATGTGCGGCATGTTGGTCAATTATAACAAATTTATCATCAGTTTTTAACAAAACATAACAATCAAATATACTACCAATAATTTGGACTACATCACCATCATCGTGTTTAATTATCTCTTGTTTACTGCTTTTCTTTTGTTTGACCTCTTCCTTTTCCTTGTGGTGTTTTTCATTGATTAATTCAAGCATGTGTGGTGCATCCTTTCCTCGATGCATATTTTCTGTGGCGTCAATAAATTTCATTGTTTGTAAAACTTTCTTATCGTCCCCATACGTGAACGGTGTGTGATGTTTTTGCAACAAAATTGGCTCTATCGATTGTTGTTTTTCGGTATGGAATACGGCATTTTTCTTATGCAAATATGCGTCTATGGTATCTACGATACTTTGTTTAACGAAATGGTATATTTCGTCTTCTCGTTCAAATCTGACTTGTGCCTTTCTTGGGTGAACATTCACATCAATTTGGGATACATCAACGGTAAGATCCAATACAAAAAACGGGAAATTCCCCACCGTCATATAAGTCGAAAAAGAATCATTAATTGCATCGGCGATAATGCCACCATCAACGGTACGCCCATTAATCATTACCGTTTGATAAGAACGATTTCGTTTAACAAATGTTGGGACAGAAATATATCCGGAAACACCCAACAAATCATTACCATTAATGACTTTGATAACATTCTCGGTTGTTTCATTACCATATATTAAACCAATAGAACCTAATAATTGTTCACCATCAC
>Ga0131853_10022543_pt1 | contig 11390 bp, 10 predicted proteins | sample TergutLab28metaG_FD_92764 | JGI IMG/M metagenome (GOLD analysis project Ga0131853, IMG submission 92764) | Labiotermes labralis P1 segment gut microbial communities from Petit-Saut dam, French Guiana - Lab288 P1 (version 2) (version 2) | ecosystem: Host-associated > Arthropoda: Insects >...
TGTTTGTCCAGTGTTTCTGCCACAGGGGGGAGGGGCGGTCTAAATCTCTACAGCTTTATTTCCCAGCACCGCCCAAGGGTCGCTCACACAACGGTCGCGATTTCAAAAGTTTTATTTCAGCCCAAGAATCCAGTATTCATGGGCTTTTCTCTTGTCCTAAATAATTGATTAACGGACTTTTTCAATTAGTGCCCTTTTTTCAAAAAATTCCATTCGAGAAAAAAGATTTTTTTACTATTTTGGGGGTAGCGTCGAGGTGCGGAGACCGCCAAATCAGCGGGTCGCAGGGCATATCGGTCGGACGAGGTGCAACGGTCGGTTTTGAAATCGGGCAAGGGCGCGGCAGAATCGGCAAAATCCCGAAATCCGGCGCGGCTCGAAGGCTCGGAAAGCCCAAAATCAGCGGATTGCGGCGGCGTTTTGAAAAATCACAGGAGTCGGGCAAAGGTTGTCGGCACAATCGGGCAGTAGCAGTGATAAATTTTCTTGTACAGGCAACATTCCGCAGGGATTCGCATATAAATCCTAAAAACCCATTTTATGCGTATCGGAGGAATGTCGAAATGTCACTGAAAAATTCTACTTGCGAAAATGCCATGTGCAACCCATCTGACCCGCCATCGTATTTACATACTCTGTCCAAGAAAACAGGCGATTGAACAACAACGCCGGAGGATTTTTACAGGGAGGCTGTCTCGTATTTGGAGCAATTTGGGTGCTTGCATTTAATCCCTGCATCGCTCATCCGAGAATATTCTATGGCAAATTACCATGCAGTGCAAGCCCATTTTGAACTTTCGCAAACTAACCATGTTGGCATGACTAACAATGGCGAGGTTACGATAACCAGCTTTGCTGAAAACACGCTCAAATGGCAGAAAAACGTAGTCGGAACATGGATGCCTATTTGGGATATTGTGGTTAAGCATGGCATTGTTCCGAGTATCGCAGGATAGCCGCAAAGCCAGTAATAGTAAGGTTTTATCCAAATCATTCGTCTGGATTACTCTCAAAAAACGAGTTATGATGGGTTCAACGGCAGGGCGGCAAGCCCACCGAATAAACCATTGGGGGTAACAAATATGGCAGAATTCAGATTTGGAGTGACAGGCAAGGAACGCAAAAATTTTGTGGCGGCAGTAAGCGAAATTCTCAACCAGCCGAAGAAATATCTCGGAACTCCCAGCTACGCATTTTCGGTTGACGATTATATTATCGACCGCGAAGGCACACTGATTGGCGAGTATAACATGGAACTTTTGCTTCCTTCGAAGATTTGTACAAAATTTATGAAGCGGTGGATAATCCCAGTTATGACGAAAATGCCGATGGCAGTGAAAATGTGCATCAAACTCCAGTGGATTAAGCCTCGCCATGTACGGTATTATAGTGTTGCAATGGGAAGCAAACCCTGCAAATATAAGCATAAGGGGCGAATGATTATGAAAAACGAAAAAGCATTAGGCGAATTCATGACGAAAATAGCCGAGGCACAGGATAGGCTTGCGGAATTAACTGCCTACTTGGATGACCACATGGAAACAACGCCGGAAAATATCACATGGGGAGATGTCGGGAACGCGGGGTATGTTGTGGAAAGGCTGACCGAACTTACCGATTGGGCATTCAAGAGGGGTGAGTACGCCGAGTAAGGCAAACACGTAACTGCATATTCACGGCGCAGTCTCCACAGGGGGCTGTTGACCGTTATAGAATTGCATATTGCGTTAAGCCCATCATCAGATTAAATCACTCATCATTTACGAGCATCCGCTCGTTATTTTTTTACAATTTTCAGACGAAAAAAATGCCGTCAAAATGTTTCGCTTTCGCGCAGATTATGGTGGTAATTCATGGTGGTTTGTGTTATGATGGAGATGTGGTTTTCAATTACGAGATTTCAATTTAAATATTGATAATTTGATGTTCGATGACGGCAATGGAGGGAGCGGATGTACAGCACACCATTTCATGCATATCTTGCCGCTCGGCGGCTTGGGGGCTTTGCTAATTCGGAAGCCCTTATTCCTGTGTACGCATCTTCTTCCATTGGCGTGTTCCCTTACCAAATCGCCGCCGCACGGTTTGCCATGCGGTCTCGTTATATAAAGGGCTGTATCCTTTGCGATGAAGGCAGTTTGGGTAAAACATACGAAGCCCTGCTGGTTGTCGCACAGCGGTGGTATGAAGGCAAGGATAGACTTCTGTTGGTGTTGCCTGTAAACCTTGTAAGTCAATGGGTGACCAAGATTGAAAACGGTTTTGCCCTGCCATATACGATTTGGAACAGCGAAAGCAACGGCGATGCCCTTCCCGAAAGCGATGGGATAATCATCACAACATATGATTTTGCTGTTCGCCAAGCAGAAATTATCGCCAATAGAACTTGGGATATGGTGATATTTGATGAAGCCGATGCGCTGTTCAAGCCAGAAAATAAAACCGTTAAGGCTTTGAAATCCGCCACGGAGGGTGCATTCAAGCTATTGCTGACACCAACTCCAATAACCATGAGCGTTATAGATATTTATGGGCTGATACATTTTATTGACGAAACTGTACTGCCGGAAGCTGATGATTTTTACAAACGCTATTTCCGCAAGCCGGAGAATTACCCAGAATTAACATCTTGGGTGTCGCAGTTTGCATTCCGAACACTGAAAAACCAAGTGACGGAATATGTAAACTTCACCGAGCGTCTGCCCTTGACGATAGATTACGAACTGACCGCCGCTGAAAAAGACCTATATGCCAAGGTTGCGGCATATCTCGCCTTGCCGAAGAAGATGGCGTATCCAAGCATGGATAATTACGAATTAACTCTCATGTATTACCATATTCTCTCATCCTCGCCCAAGGCATTTTGCAAAACTCTTGAGCAAGCAATATCACGGTTGGATGAATGTGGAGAAAAAGCGCAGCTTATGGAAATTCAGTCCGTTGCAAGCGGTATAAACGAAAGCGGCAAAATGAAGGCTTTGCTGGAAGCGTTAAAGTTGTGCTTTGGCATGATAAAACGTCTTAAACTTTCACCTAAAGCAATTGTATTCACAAATAATTTGACTACACTGGGTATTTTAGCCGAACTGTTAAAAAAGCAGGGGTATCCGACCATCACCAGCATGGAATCGGATTATATAGAGCGATTCCGAACCGAAGGCTCTGCCGTTTTAATCGCCACCGACACAGCCGCAAAAGGGCTGGATATGGAATTCTGCCCGGTTATCATAAACTACGATTTGCTGTATAATGCAGTGGAAATGGAACAGCGCATCAGCCGATGCCACAGGCAGGGACAAACTGCCGATGTGGTGGTTGTAAACTTGTTATCCAAGGAAAATCTATCCGATGTGCGTATTTTGGAACTAATAAACAAGCGAACACTGCAATTTAATGGGATATTCGGAATGAGTGATGTCGTTGTTGGGAATTTCGATATGTCGATAGAAGATGTTTTATCTCAAGCCCGAAAGCCCAAAGAAATCCAACAAGCCTTTGAAGTCAACATTGCCGCGCATGAGGACACGAACAGACCGCTGGTGACGAATGCAGAGGATACGCTATTTACGACATTTACAAAATCCATAGCCGATAAAGTGACGATTACGCCGCAGTACATATCGGATATGTCTGCCATCATAAATGATGAACTCTGGGGATTAGCGAAGCATTTTTTCGCACAACGTGATGATTACGAGATAGACGAACAAAACATGACCATAAATTTTATGGCAGAGGAACTACCGCAGTTGTTCTATTGCTGGTCTGGCAAGCAAAGTCGCCCATATAAAGGCATGAAGAAATATGGCATGGGGCAGTTATTCAAACTGCATCACGGCAGAATTGCACTGACTTCCGTGCTTACGAGAGGCATCATCGCAGAAACAGCCTGTGCTGATGCTGGAAATATTGTGGTTGATGCAAATATCCAGTCATGTGAAATCGCCCTTTACGAAGTAACTATAACCACAGGAAAAACGTGGCTTGCGGATTATGATGCATTGATTGGCATAACAGAAAGTGACGATATTTTATCAGATGAGCAATGCCGCACAATATTGGAAATGCCTGTGTTGTCATATGAAGAAGATGGAGAGCCGAAAGCGAACTGGCTTCGTGGGGCAACAAACACCTCAAACCGCCATCAATTGGATTATCAAATGCCAACAGATAAATGGATTGAACGATATATGTCTGAAAACAATACGGAACAAGCAGAAGAAGTTGAACGGATAAAACTTCGTGCTTTGCGAAAAAAGACGGCAATGGAACATTCCCTTTATGATTTGAAGGGGCAAATTAAAGCGACAAGGCAAGATTTGACCACCAATGCCCATGACCGTATGAAGGAAATGGCTATAAATAAGAGTTTGAAGGAATTGGAAAAACAATTGCGTGGCAAAGAGCAGAATCTATATTTTGACCAGATGCGTGTGGATGCTGCCGCTGAAGAAGAAGTGGAAGCTATATTCGCAACAGTGAAATATACAGCAAGTGCAAAGCGGCATTTTATTTTAAGGGTTTCGGGAGGGAAGCAAGATGTATAATGAAAAACCAATTGAAATTAACAGCCTTTCCGAATATATAAATCTATTGCAAAATTATCCAAGCAGTGAGTGTATATTTAGAGGTGAAAATGATAAATACGATAAAAGACAAGCAAGTGCATTCAGAAAAAGCGGATGTTTTATGCACTCTATCAAGGAATATTATTCTTTGATAGGGCATCGTCTTTCTGAAATAGAAAAACAAAATTTTCTAGCATTTGCACAGCATCATGGACTACCAACTAACCTACTAGATGTAACATCAAATCCATTGAACGCATTATTTTTTGCTTGCAATGAATCAAAAGAAAAAGGATATGTATACATCTTTTCTAATTGGTTCTTGGTAGATATAACAGAAATTATTGAGGAATTTCCAAGACAAAGTGTTTTTGAGTTGTTTGTTGCCGGAAATATTACTGTTGTTAATAAAATAAGTGAATTAATCAATGGGCTGTTTGAAAACAAAAGAAGTTTGCTTCAATTCACAGGAACTGCATTCATTATGCCGGGGAATCAGTTTGTTACTCATTTGTTTTGCGGAGCATATTGTCTTGCAAGGGATGTTTATACGATGAAAAATAAGACAGAGATTGATAATATCACATATGACGAGTTATTAACCAATGTTTGTGGAGATGGTGTTGTTAGGTCAAACGAATTATTTTTCAATGGATTTCACAAAGCTGTAGATAGTGAACGTGAACGATTCCAAAAACTACTTAACTTTATATGTGAAGATGATATTATGAATGATATGGATGTTAATAGCATCACACAGGATGATTTAGTATACTACATTATATTTATTTTGTATTGTTTCCGTGTTAGTCGAAAACTGGGAAAAGAAATAAATTCAGATGAGTACACCGAATTATTCCCTATTATGATTTACAAACCTAAAATCACTTTTGAAAGGGCAAGGCTACAGCAAGGGTACTTCATATACACTCCTTATGTGGCGGCTTCGGGAGTTTTTTCTGACACAGAGGTCGAAATGAGCAATATTCTTCACGCACAATCCATAAAAATCAACACTCCTTCGCAAGTTTTACTGGAGTTAGAAAACATAGGTATCAATATTGGAACAATTTATGGAGATTACGACAATATTGCAAAATATATCAAAGACAAAGAAGCTCGCAAGTATGTAGGAGGAAAAGGCAATGGATAAATTAAAAAGCATGAGCATGGATATTGAACAAGCCGAACGCGATAAACTTCGTGCGGTGTTTCCACAGTGCTTCAGCGAAGGCAAATTGGATATAGATAAATTGCTCAATCTTTGCGGTGAGTATATTGACGAGGATTTTGAGAAGTACAAATTTGAATGGAAGGGTAAGGCAGAGTGCTTCCGCATCGCCGGACAGCGTTCTACTGGCACACTGCGTCCATGCCCGGAGGAGAGCGTTAATTTTGACACAACAAAGAACCTCTACATAGAGGGGGATAATTTGGAAGTGTTGAAATTATTGCAAACAACGTACTTTCGCAAGGTGAAGATGATATACGTTGACCCTCCGTACAACACAGGGGGAGATTTTGTATATTTTGACAATTTTGCTGACCCCATCGCCCATTATAAAGAAGTTACCAGCCAAGCCACGAAAAGCAATCCCGAATCTATGGGGAGATTTCACACGGCATGGCTGAATATGATGTACCCACGGTTGCGCTTGGCGGCTAACTTACTGCGTGATGATGGAGTAATATTCATTTCCATTGACGATAACGAAGTGCATAATCTGCGAAAATTGTGCGATGAAGTATTTGGTGAAGAAAATTATGTCCAAGAAATAGTTTGGGAAAAGAAATATTCTCCACAGAATGATGCGAAATATTTTTCCTTAAACCATGAGCAGATTTTATGTTATGCCAAAAATAAGGAAATGTTCTCTCGTAATTTGTTACCGAGGACAGCCGAACAAACAAGCAGATATAAAAACCCGGACAACGATATACGTGGTGTATGGAAATCAAGCGACTTTTCTGTTGCAACGTATAGTGCAAATTATGATTATCCAATAACGCTTCCAAGTGGCAGAATTGTGAATCCGCCGCAAGGACGGTGCTGGGCTACAAACAAGGAAAACTACGAAAAGATGGTAACTGATAACCGCATTTGGTTTGGTGAACGAGGCGATAATGTTCCTTCTGTTAAGCGTTTTCTAAGCGAAATTAACCAAGGAATGGTGCCTATAAGCCTGTTTTACCACAAAGAAGTAGGACACACGCAGTCAGCCGCACAAGATTTGAAGAAATTATTTGACAATCAGAAGTTCTTTGACTTCCCAAAGCCCGTCGAATTAATAAAACGACTGTTGCTTTTAGCGACTGACCAAGAATCAATAGTATTGGACTTTTTTGCTGGTTCTTCCACAACTGCTCACGCAACAATGCAATTAAATGCCGAAGATGGAGGCAACCGTCGCTTCATCATGGTGCAATTGCCTGAAGCTACGAGTGAAAAATCAGAAGCATTCAAAGCAGGGCATGAAAATATCTGCGAAATAGGGAAAGAACGCATCCGCCGCGCCGGAGCGAAAATCTTATCAGATAACGAGGCAAAAGCTGAACAAATAGCAGTAAATGGCGAGACGTTGGCATTGTTAGATGTTGGCTTTCGTGTCCTTAAGCTGGACACATCCAATTTTTACGCATGGGATGGAACACCTATACGTGACAGCAATATGCAGACCCTTTGGGATAGATTCGATGCCCGTGAAAGAACCATCAAGCGCGACCGCTCCGATTTGGATATTGTGTTCGAAGTTATGGTAAAGATGGGCATCCACCTTGATTATATAGTTTCGGAGATAACAGTTGGAGAAAGAAAATGTTACTCCATTGGCGAACGCGCATTTGAAACCAGTGAGGATTGCATGGTTTTAATTTGCCTTGACTTTGGCATAACGCCGGAGGATATAACTGCCATGTGCGACCTTGCCCCAGCAAAAATAATCGCCGCAGAAGAAGCCTTCGAGGATAGCACAGCGATGAGTAATGCCCATTATATTCTTAGAGATAGGGATATTGAAATGAAACTGCTGTAAGGGGAGAAAGAAAATGCCGAAGAAAAACGATGATTTTTTCAAGCAGAAAAAAGTATGGTCAGAGATAAAAGACGAGTTATTGGGTTGTTATTTAACGCCGTATTTTAACAAAATATTTTACACGCGAAACTCAATTCTTTATCTTGATGGATTTGCAGGAAAAGGTAAATTTGATGATGGAAAGAACGGTTCTCCTCTTACCGCATTAGATTGTTTGAATACAAGCATTTCTCAATTTAGAGGTAATCATTCGCTACCAACGATAAATATTATTTTTATTGAGTTAAATCATGCGAATGACCTAACGGCAAATTTACCTACTGAGCATCAAAAACGCTGTCGTGTTATTTCGGGTAAATTTGAGGAACAAGTAATTCCTGTACTCCAAAAAGCGGCAGAAAGCAATAACAAGCAAAATGTCTTTATATATATTGACCCGTATGGTGTTAAAGCACTGGATATAGCTTTATTTAATGCGTTACCTACCATTTTTGAAACGGCTGAGTTGCTTATCAATTTTAATTCATTTGGGCTTTTTCGCATGGCTTGTGCCGCTCGAAAGGTTGATTTTAGAGAAGAAAAAGACGGAATATTAACTGACCTTGATGAGTACGATACATCTGTAGTTGATACAGCTGAAGAAGTAAATGTCATTGCTGGCGGCGAATACTGGCAAGATATTGTTGATAGGTACAATAAGAATGAAATTAATGGGTATGTTGCTGAAAAGGAGTTGTCGCACCAGTACAAAATGCGCTTAAGAGATAAGTATAACTATGTTCTTGATATGCCAATTCGTTTGAAAGCTGGGCATCATCCGAAATATCGAATGATTTATGCAACAAATCATCCCGATGGATGCGTTCTGATGGCTGAAAATATAGCCAAACGCACAGATGATTTGGTAATAGGCATACAAAAAGGCGGACAAATGAGTCTATTCCCTGAAACCGCAGAAAACGAGTTTGTATCACAGGATGTTTTAGATGCAAATGCTAAAACATTGCTAAACAACTACAGTGAATATATTAAACTAAAAAATTTCTTAGCTGATTTCTATAATGAGTTTGGCGTTCTATGTCCGCCATCCGCTCTGGCGGGAAAAGACTCCGCTTTGTCGAGGCTTGAAAAAAGTGGATGGATTGATGTGAAAAGAACTCCACCTACGACTGAAAAAACAGGAAAAGCATCGAGTTTTTGGGGTTGGCAGGAGAGGGATGGAAAACTTGTTGAAATAAAAAGGATTTGTTCTCAAGGAAATAAACTTTAACAGCACAGGAGGCTTGATTATGAAAACTACAAAAATCGAGTGGACTGATAAAACGTGGAATCCAATTACAGGATGCTCAAAAATTTCGTCTGGTTGCGTAAATTGCTATGCCGAAATGATGGCAAATAGACTTTGCGCTATGGGTGTATCAAAATATCAGAATAGCTTTGTGCCTACAATGCACGAATCTGCACTTGGCGAACCTTTAAGGTGGAAACGTCCGCACACGATTTTTGTCTGCTCTATGGCGGACTTGTTTCATGACTCAGTTCCAAATGAGTTTATTGACAAGGTTATAGATGTTATTCGCAAAGCGGAGCATCATCGCTTTCAAATTCTCACTAAGCGTTCACAACGCATGGCAGATTATTTTTCATGTGTTGATATTCCAGATAATGTTTGGCTTGGAGTAACAGTTGAAGAATCTACAGAAAAAAATAGAGTAGATGCTTTGCGTTCTTTGCCAGCTACCATACGTTTTCTGTCGTGTGAACCATTACTTGATGACCTTGGAAAGATAGACTTAACCGATATAGATTGGATTATAGTTGGTGGAGAAAGTGGCGTAAAAGCAAGACCTATGAAACCAGATTGGGTACGCTCCATACTACAACAGGCTGAAGAACAGGGTACGGCATTTTTCTTTAAGCAATGGGGAACATGGGGGGCTGACGGTATCAAGCGGAATAAAAAAGCGAATGGCAAAGCACTTGATGGAAAAATCATTCAGATGATGCCACAACTTGAGATGCGATAATAATTAACTTGCTACTGGAGGTGGGATAGGTGTCAACACATATTGGAAGCTTAAAAAATAGCGACAGCTACGAGAATCCAATCGAAGGCAAGACATACATCAGTCCTTCTTTTGCGGATAAATTTGTTGAAGGTGGAAAAGTAAGAGTCGTAACGCGGTGCATTGATTCATCTGAGTCATACGAATTCGCTAGAATTAAAGATGAGATTGTGTTGCGGTTGACAAGAGGCGGAAAGAACATCATCAAAGCTACTGTTGTTGAAGATACAAATCAAATTAAGATTCTCAATATCCAGCAACATACTGCTTCTACGGGAAATCCTCATAAGTTGAATTTTGCTTTCATCGGGGATGAAATTGATAAATTGTTTGATTTCATCAAAGATGTTAAAGGTATGCAGTTTAGTAAAAATCAATATCAGCGTTTAAATGATGATGATTTAGAGAGAGTTGTGTTAACTGATAAACAAGCCGCAAAGTTAATAAGACAGCAACAAGATGTTTTTGCAAACTTAGCTAATTCAGAGATAACCACTAAAGATATTGTTGCATATGGATATCGAAAAAAACAACTTGTTACTTTTGATAAATTATTATCAGACCATAAGTATTTTACAAAAGCGATGACAAGAAAAGGGTTATCGAATGAAAGATTGTGGCAGGCGTTTTTTGAGAAGAACCATTGGATATTTGGATATGGTCTCGGCTATTTATTTTTGACAGGACTTGATGAAAAAAATTGGAACAGACGATACAAGGATATGATGTGGCGAATCGTGGCAAAAGAGTAGATGCTTTGATGAAAACACGGGGAGTAATTTCCAACTTATGCTTTGTTGAGATTAAAACACATTTAACCAATTTACTGGAAGAGAAGCATTATCGTCCCGATTGTTTTGCACCTTCCAAGGAACTTGTGGGTGCTATTGCTCAGATTCAAGGTACGGTAGAGTCAGCAACAAGAAATTTAACTGATAAAATTACGATGAAGGATGAGTTGGGGACGCCAACTGGCGAGGAAATTTATAATTATCAGCCCCGTGCATTTTTGGTAATTGGAGATTTGAGTGAATTTAATACTGAGCATGGTGTCAATCAAGCTAAGTTAAAATCGTTTGAATTGTTCAGAAGAAATGTTCGAATGCCTGAAATAATAACATTTGACGAGTTATATGAAAGAGCCAAATTCATAGTTGCTTTTGGAGAAAACACTACGGAAGGTATGACCACATGAAACTAAAATTCAAAACTCAAGACTTCCAAACGGAAGCAGTAAACGCTGTAGCCGACCTTTTCGCTGGGCAAGATAAACAATCCACCACATTCTCCATCGTGGATGGCGAATCGGATGGGCAACAACTGCTAATTATGAATGAATTTGGCATTGGTAATGCCTTAAATATACAGGGGAGCGACCTGCTCGTAAATATGAACCGTATCCAAAAGCGGAACAATCTCCCCAAAACCAAAGACCTGTACCCCTTTGCCCATTTCCGTGAAGGTGACAGGCGATTTTGCATTGAAATGGAAACAGGCACAGGCAAAACCTATGTATACACCAAGACAATTTTTGAACTCAACAAACGGTTTGGATTCACAAAATTCATCATCGTTGTGCCTTCCGTGGCTATACGTGAAGGTGTACACAAATCATTCCAAATAACTGCCGACCATTTTGGAGCGCATTATGATAACGTGCCATGCCGTTATTTTATTTACAATTCCGCAAAACTGTCCGATGTACGCCAATTCGCAACAAGCAA
>Ga0131853_10022546_pt1 | contig 11389 bp, 6 predicted proteins | sample TergutLab28metaG_FD_92764 | JGI IMG/M metagenome (GOLD analysis project Ga0131853, IMG submission 92764) | Labiotermes labralis P1 segment gut microbial communities from Petit-Saut dam, French Guiana - Lab288 P1 (version 2) (version 2) | ecosystem: Host-associated > Arthropoda: Insects >...
ACCCAATATAAAAAATTCTACATTATATCTGAGGTACAAAGTACAGCAAAAAGAGAAATTTTAACTGAAGTAGATAAAACATAGACAATACCACGCACATTATAACCATTAACGTCACAAAAGGAAATGTTATAAAAAAAGGAAGGCAATAAATCAGAATGTAGAAATACTTACAATTTCAGATTCCAGTATCTGACGGCTGCAAATATTAAGAATCCAAATATTATTTTAGACGAACTGAACGTTGTGTGGTCCGACCTAACAAGCAACGTAATCTCGAGGTTTCCGCAAAATTGCCCTGTAGACAGAGGCAGCAGACTCAGCCGAAACTGCGATATCAATCTATCACACTACAGCACTTCACATCTCCAAAGCTAAAATTATCAATTAAAATACCCTCTTATTTACAGCCGACAATAATTGGTCATTATATAAAGACCCCTGCCGTTCAAATTTTAATTCATTTTGACAAAATCATTATTATTTTCCACTCAGAACACACAGATTAAGAATCAGACGTACACGGAATGGTGCCCACTGTTCCACGAAATCTTAAGCTCCGCGCTGTACCTATGGGAGTGTTCGGATAAACGATCTGGCCTCTTTTTCCAGTGAACACTCGAAAGGATGTCAGAATTTCATAGGGTATTGGATTTGAAAAAAAAAATAGAGGCTATAAAACCTTTTTAAATGTCGGCAAAGTTTACAGACTGCACAGGGTCACATCTAAGGACACATCTTCCAATCAGGGCCACAAGAACCTCAGACACACTCGGCAAGGAATTTGTTTAGTCTTCGCAGAATATCTGAGATGATATGAGAATTGTGCAGTAACAAGAAGCGTTAAGAAAACATCAAAGTCCTACAGCAAATTCGAATTATTCCAATTATTATGGTCAACACATAAGGCATATTCTATAATTATCCGTGAAAATTGCCACTGGATACAAACTGTTACTCGTTAAACGTTTCAAAACTGAAAAGCAAAGTTTGATTATAGCATCCAGCGGATGGACAAATGAGAAGACGTGCGATTTCAGGCTTACGCGGTGATGCAAATGAAATTTTAGCTCTTCGAGTATTATACAGTGCGTAGATTGGTATTTAGTTACCGACGGTTCGGGAAAACTTATTGACCCAATCTTCAGAAGCCAATCTTTGAAGAAGAGACAAGCAGGTTGTACGAAAATGTCGGTAACTACCAATATACGCTGTGCAATATCTTAGGAGAGTAAAGAACTCAAATGAGAGCACTTTGTCAACGAAGATATTCTGCCGCAACGTGAAGAGATTTGGTTGCAACGTGGAAGTTTCAAAAGAATATAAGTAATTATAGAGGTGGCTGCGACTCAAATTCCAGTACTACAAGGTGAAAACCGCAGTAATCACATACACGGTGAAAACGACAGTATTCACATACACGGTGAAAACAGCAGTATTCACATACACGGTGAAAACAGCAGTATTCACATACACGGTGAAAACAGCAGTATTCACATACACGGTGAAAACGACAGTATTCACATACACGGTGAAAACTGCAGTATTCACATACACGGTGAAAACGACAGTATTCACATACACGGTGAAAACGACAGTATTCACATACACGGTGGAAACAGCAGTATTCACATACACGGTGAAAACGACAGTATTCACATACACGGTGAAAACAGCAGTATTCACATACACGGTGAAAACGACAGTATTCACATACACGGTGAAAACGACAGTATTCACATACACGGTGGAAACAGCAGTATTCACATACACGGTGAAAACAGCAGTATTCACATACACGGTGAAAACGGCAGTACTCGCAAACTTTGTCTCGCTGCGCACCGCTTGTGACCCTAATTACGCTTCCAACAAGTGCAAAATTTTCAAATATCTTCGGACTTGTTATTTCGCAGCTAAATGGATGAAGCAGTGTGTGCGAACAGTAAGCATTTTATTGATACATCACAGGCCAGCTTCTGCCGCCAGTTAGTTTTATTAAAAAGCTGAATCGTTATTTCTGTGCTGTTATCATTAATAAATAGTTACCAGGGCTACATATTTCATTTCTGAATGGCGGCGGGGGGAGGGGAGGCTTTGACAGTACGAACGTTTGCCCCCATAGGTTAGGTTAGGTTAGGTTAGGTTATGGAGTAAAAGTTTAATAAACCGCGGCTAGTTTCGTGAATTCAGCACGTTGTACAAACCGCAGTAAAATGCAAAACTCCAATATTTGGTAAATGCCTCCACTAAGCTTTCTAACTTCAAGTTTCCGTTCACTGCAGACATGAAACTAATTACATTACACGTCGCTGTTACAAATGCGCTGTCTGGAATTAATAATGTTAAGATTCACTTTTTCCCTTTCTTGACATTTTATGCTCTCTCGCTTTCTTTCATTTCCTTCCTTCTCCTTTAATCCATTCAAATAGCCCGCTCATATTCTGTCAACTTTCTTGTTTAATTCTTCATCATTTATGTTAGAAATTTCCCGCTGACAACCGGGTATGATCCACAGAACACACTCAAGCCCACTATTTCCTGTTACTACGGCCCACACAGACAAATTGATTTACTTTTTCCTTAAAACCTTTCATGTTTAGTGGTCGACATGAATCATCAGTTTCTTGTTAAAGATAGTAATAACACAGTATTACAGACTGAAAGGCTGTATAGACTGGTAGATAAGAACAGCGACTGTGTAAGAATGTGCTATGTCTACCTTCAAGAAAGCAGTCCCGTTACAGGCCCGAGTGGCCCAAAGGGTTCCAGGAAATTAAGGCTCCCAGGTACCTTCAGGAAATACTCCTGGTACTCATTTCTGTTAGAGGCTGAGTCGACCCTAGGGCCATAGTGCGATCGGAAGGATTTTATGTCAATGAAAAATCCTCTGACACCAGCTGGGATCGAACCAGCGACCTTCCGATTTGTAGTAGAGCACCTTAACCACTGTGCCACCGCTGTACCCTACCTTCAGGAAAACTGTGCGATTTTCTGAAGTCTTAGTACATAACTATCTATAGATACTAATGACTTCAACTTTTAGAAGACAACAATCATAATTCTGTTATGTATTACCAAATGATATCTATATGTAAGGATATATTTTCCGAAAAAGACAGGTTGTAACATTTCCTATAACATCTAATGGGTTACATCTCAAGTTTCATTTCAGTCGTATGGGATTTTAATACCTTCCAAGGCGCTTACGTGAGGTTACAATTTCCAGCTCAGTACACTACAGTGACGACAGAGCAGGAAATTGCAAGCGTTTCAGTGTGGAAGAACTATTGAATATATTCCCAAACGAAGATTCGAACCCAAGAAAATTGTCGGTTACATAGGTCAGGACGCTTAGAATATGGTTATGTCAAAGTTTGGTCAACGAATCCGGATCCGGTCGTAAGAATAGAACGCTGTTGCTAAGAGCTTGAAATCTATACAGTTTTTATGCATCAGATTTATTTCTGTTTTACTTAAATGTTTTTTTGAATTACATGAGACTGTGTTGTACTAATTCAATCTTCAATTAAGCCTTTCAAGAAGGAGCTTCATCTTAATTACTTTTAAAGTATTTCTTATCTCACAATACACAGTTTTGTCCATTACATGAACCAACATGTTAATTTCGCTTAGGGGAAAAAATCGTTGTGGTACTGCAACAATAATAGGAAAAACATAATCTTATGTTTATTGGACCGTTCATCATCTTGATAGTTGAATAAAGAGAGACCAGCTTGATGTCACTTGCTTTATTATTTCATTACTTAATGCTCAACATGTTTCGGATGTTAATACATCCATCATCAGGAGCTTGCGACTTATTTGTTGAGTTATTTCATGGCTTGTATTGCTCTGGTTCGATGTGTGTTGGTGTTACGTTGTGGTTTGACTGGGGTGGTGTGGTATCCGTGTGCAGACTGAAGCAAGCTCCTGAGGATGGATGTATTAACATCCGAAACATGTTGAGCATTAAGTAATGAAATAATAAAGCAAGTGACATCAAGTTGGTCTCTCTTTATTCAGCGAAAAACATAAATCTACTTACACGTGAAGAACAGAGATTTTAATGTGAGAAAAGTTGGAACAGTTAGTAAAGGATTACTGTTGATTTTAAATATTAATTGGAACTCTTACACGTACGCTACTGAGAACTTCCTAAAATCAATTCTAGGTAAATGTGAATTCTATGGATATAACTGAATGGGACAACATATTTCAATAGATATAACTAAGTAAGTGACGAAGGTCATTTCTTTAAAGACACTCACTCAGGTGGCCAACAGAGAACTTCTTTTATGCTTCTTGAAGGCTCATCATCATTTTCAAACAAGTTCACTAACGAATCTTATCCACTTTCTCGCACTCAATATCTCACAGATCAACTTTAATATTATTATCCCACCTACGTCTAAGTTTGATTTTTAACAACTGATATTTGGTACGCATTTTTAACCCAGCATGCACTTCTCATTCAATCATTATTACTTCGAAAATTATATCAGTATTAGGAGCAATAAAAATGTTCGCACTCTTTATCATGTAATTCCTTTCATGTTCCTGTTACTTCCCACCTATTAGGTCAAAATAGGGGTGTTTCATTACTTTGTACCACATTATTATTATTATTATTATTATTCACTGCAATTGAGTTTTCAGTCGGTGGCAATAGTCCTTACACTAGTAACAAATAAGAATAAATATACATAAACTTCAAGCTCTTATTCCTGAAACAATTCCCACTTGTAGAAATCAAGCACAAAGGCTTCATTTTCACGTATATCGCTGTGATATCTAAAGTTAAAGAGTGATTCACACAAAACTAATCCGTCTCCACAGACTACTTCTTTTACACTGTGCCACAAATGGTCACCTACTTGGATAAACGTTCCTATGGGACGTTTAATGAAATAGATGGTGCATGTGCACAACAACACAAGACACAAGCACCGAACTGCTACTGCAAGACGCGCAACTGACTATAATTCTTCCTACTGAAAGTCATGTAAACGAGAAAAATTATTTTTTTCTCCCTAACATAGAAAGCTATCATTACGTCCCGTAGCCAAACTAATTAATCAATTAACGCCATCTGCAGTGCACGAGTTCTGTATTTTCAGAAAACAAAGACCTAACGATAGAAATCACAAAATTTAATTCGCATTCACCACACGAATCACTTTAAAGCAGCAAGATAATATCAACAGTGTTGCCTAAAAAGGAGTCATTTGAAAACAAATAAATCTGCTGGTCATTCGGATTAACATACATAATTCATACCGTGATTTAAGTTACGGCACTGCGTAGTTTCGTAAGTTGCTACCATCGTTTCGGTGGATCATTCTGTCTCCATCTTCACCCAGACGACGGCGGAGTGCAGTTTGGTGGGTTGTTAACAAGTTTTCGAAAAATCTGATGTCTCTTTCTGCTTAAATGCTGGTAATCGTATAAGAAATTACACTGTGTTAAAACACAGAATAATATAATCTTAATTGGAACCACAGTGTAAAACTTAAATCTCATCACTTAAAGACCACGAACGGCGGTGCATCATTTAACAATGCAGAATAGATATATACAAGGGTGAGTCAAATGAAAACCTTACATATCGTAATATAATTGCGTGTTAATTTTTAAGGGTTTTAGTTGACCCTCCCCCGTATAACTGGAGGGCTGCATGCCAGATGAAGCATAACTGACGGCCGCACGTCTAGGACCTTAACCACAAATTCTAGCCAACCATGTGGGCACTCTGTCAACAGAGATACGAGAGAATGATCATCACTGGGCAAAACTCGCAGTTCCATTGGTTCATGTTCTTGTAAGTCGCGATTCTGTGTTAAATAATCTGGGTGAATGATAGACCGGCAAACGGCGCAGTGAGCAAAAAGCATTCACAGAGCAAGTAAGAGTTTTAAATTCTCTATAACCATGTACTGTGCCGTTAGATGTGGTAGAAAAAAAAAAGGAGCACAAAAATGTATGGATGTATATTGTAAACACAGTATACCTGCTACATGTTTCGGCCATTCATATGGCCACCGTTAGGGAAGTGCATTACAAAGAATGGATACATCTCGATATGACAGAAGTTTGTGAACCATACGTCTGTGCATTGGTATACAAACTTTTGTAATGTATTTATGTATCCAACATTCCTAACGCATCTTCCTGATGATGGCCACATGGTTGCCCGAAACATGTAGGAGATATAATTTGTTCATAATACATTTCCACACATTTATGTGTGTTTGTTGTTGTAACTACTACATCCACGTAAAGCCATTCAACTAGGCATTTTCTGGCAATTATAAACACAAAAATATTTCCTAAAAGTTTATTTCTCACTCAAAGGGGGAAAAATGTACGGTGTTTCGAAGACTGATTCTGTCTCCGTTTTCAGGTGCAGTGGAAGAATAACTTGTTCGTGGGTTCCGTTAAATCCAGTGTTTTTCTTGAAACAATCAAGAAACCAGACGACAGCCAAATACTTTTGAACAACGGTAGGAGGTAAGCGTATTAAATTTATCGGAGTATTTATTTAATGTATTTGTTTAGTTACAGGATAATGGACAAAATTCCATTATAAGGTGTTCCATATTTGTATCCTTCAACAAATACAGCTGGAGTGAGTGAGACAGGGAGGATTGGATGGGAGGGTACGCGACACTTATTGGCGATTCAGTGTGGAAACTTGCAGAAAAGGTCACTGACAAGAAAGACGAATAGCAGCCAGGATAATATTAAATAGATATTGAAGTTGCTGGATGGGTGCGTGAACTGGTTTGATCTAGCTCAAAACTGAAACTAGTTGCAGGCTATTGTGAAGAGGGAAATGAAAATTTGGTTTCCATAAAAATCGAAAAATTTCTTGCCTCGCTGTGGAGCTACGATATTTTAAAAAGGAATCGGCTCTATGGAGTTATTTATTGTTTAGTTAGTAGCTCTGGGTGTATGCCATGAATGGATCGGATAATTAGTGAAAAGAAAGTTGGAAAAAAATATGTAAGGAAACTTTCATTGCACTAGTTTGAAAATACTATTCAGCCACATGCCTGGAGTGACTCAGAGAACCATGAAAAATATGTAAGCAAAAGTTCATGTCACAATTTTGAAAATACTATCCAACCACATGCCTTGAGAGACTGAGAAAATCATGAAAAATCTCAGTCAAGATAATCGGTGATCCGGCGGAGATTTAAACTGCTTATTTCGCGAACATAGTTCGAGAAAGGTTACAGCTTGCGTACAGTCGCTGGGTGACGCCAAGTGTACTAACTTCCGAAACATCCGGTACGAGCAAACTGCAGAATATTTTTGTGTCCAGACGCATGAAGCAAGAAGATATAACCCGACGAAGAGACAGACGCCACCGCCTAAGCTTCTGAAAGCAACTGTAACAGACACACATTAGACATACACTTAGAAGCGCAGGTCAACAGCGTTCTTTGTACAAACTGTAATCAACTGATTAGAAGGAAAACATCGGCCTGGCGTTTCCGGATACATTTTATTTCAGGACATCTAACAGACGGCAAAACAAAAAATAAAAGCTTGCTTGCGCTGTGATGTAAATACTTTGCACTGGCATTGAGTGATGTAGTGAACAGACTGCGTGCTGCACGTCCGATCAATCTTAATTTCCGACATAAGCAAGACATTATCTCTTCTCCGAAGCAAACAGACCGACCCTAGGGCCCACGTGGCTCCTATCCTATGGGTACTCGAGCCTCTGTTCCCAGAAATAACACCGCTGGAGGGTTAAACTGCCCACTAACCTCAGCCTAGTGTCGAGGTTAAAATCAATTTCATTAAACCTACCCTCCACCGCGTTATGATGCGTGGAAAGACGAACTTTTTGTTCCTTCTCTGAAATTCGTTTTATTGCAGAGGGTAATTTTTGCTCTCCTCTCAGCTTCCCATCACACATTCGGTTTCGAAGGAACCAACCATCTACTTATACCCTGAAGACGGATGTAATATTTACCTCCGAAACCTCCGTACGCACCCGCCACACTACGTGTCATTACCCATTTAAGGCAATTCTTCCCTGGGCAGTGAAGCGGCACACTTATAACAAATGTTGGTATTCTTTATAAAAGAACACTGCTTCTTAATCGCGTAATGTTTACCTCGAAGATAGAGAAATTATGTTAATCCGAAACGTTGCTACGGAACTAGCAGACTACTCGTCATCCACCGTCTTACTGAAGGATTTTTCGCTCATTGCCCCTTACACCCCAGCCCCCCAGTCCAACAAATAGGGAATTATACCTGACTGACTTGTACAAAAAGTACAAACATAAACGTACGAAGCATGTACTGCTTTAATTAGCTTACTGTAAGCCGCGATGTTATTTTTGTTCATAATATTTCACTGCCTCTATTTGCCCCTATATTTGTACACATATTATTCAGTTCCACTTGTACTACAGTGTAAATATTTATTCAAAATGGTTACAGGAAGAATTTTGTGATTTATCCTTGTACACATTGTATACATACTCTCTGTGCAGTAAATCTCCTTAAAAAACCAGACTTCTATAATAACCAGCTAATGTTCATTGTACAGAGACTGTTTTTTAGACAAGCTAACAAGCTATCACACTTAGGACACTACAAGGTGTCAGAAGTTACAAATATACCCTGAAGATGGAGACAGTATATTCCTCCGAAATGTTGATACTCGCCTACCAGTGTACTTGAACCCTCGGTCATCCGACTTTCGCACAGTCGACCCCCGCAATAACTGACCAGCCTCTCCGAATCTCCGAAGAAACAGAAGCGAACCGACAAGACACGAACACGGAACCAAACTGTCGCTGGGAGAAAACACCTAGACTGGCCTAGGCCTAGTTAGGTCTTTGCGACACATGTCAAACTGCGGAAGATTCCGGCATATATTTAGGAGTCGAAATAAATTTGCAGGTGTTATTTTCTTTAGCTGCATCAACATTACACAGGGCGTTTTTTTTGTGTGTGTTACAAGTATTGCTCAATTCCATAACTCCAGTAATGTGACTTCTGAACTTTGCAAATGCATGTAAGGTCAAAGGCCACCAAGTGCACCTTAACAACCGAGCTACCCGCTTTTTCTACCCAACTTTCCCCCACGTTAGATCGTTTTGTGTCTACTCCATGTGATCATTTATCTCAGGAGATCACGACGTTATCCTTATGTTTATTTAATTCAGGCACATATGTACGGTTTCAGCGCACTGCACACTGTATGTCATTCCTTATGTCACGTTGTAACACGAAATCCGAAATTCGGTTGTTAAGATATAAGACATCAGTCATTATAGTGTATTAGTGCAGTATAGGCTACGCAGCAATCTAATAAGAAGATGACATCCTCGTTGGTGTTAACAAATCACACGTGTATATATATATAATCAGTTAAATCAATATATTAAAAACTACCTGTTTCGGCTCTAATTGCAAGTCATCATGAAGCATTTTATAAACAGTGATACAAGAAAAATTATCTACTGCATAAGGAGAAGATGTGGAGATCATCTTGCGCCATATTAATTTCCTTTGTATTAACGTTCATAAAAGGCCTGACGATGGCTCACCATTAGAGCCCAAACACGTCGCCGTGAATAAAACCAGTGTTTTGTGTGATGAAACACACACTTGTGATGAAACACATATACTTGTGATACGAAACAGAATGTCTTGCTACTTCTGACACTCCTTCTGGCCTAGGAGTTACTTAGTGAATTATGCAATAAATTATTTAGTCACATTTATTATTGGCACATAGCGATCTAAATTCAAATATCAATATTTTTAGTGTTAAGATAACATGCTAGATCTCTCATACGCATGTAACAAATATGGACATCACTCCAATCAACAGATACATGGCCTATGGCACTGATGGTGCAGTATTTTATAGCCACAAGCACTATACGCTATTGTGACTGGACATCGTGAGCAAGGATTATTATGGTTGAAGTTAACTGATTGGTTAGTCACAATGAAGGACATATACAAGCTAGAATAGTAAGTAATTATTGCAAGCACTGTACTGTAACAGATATGTAGGAAAAGATTTTACTTTCCTTGGCGTTGAAATGACTGACACCGTTTGCACATACGAAGGTCAACTGACCAGTGTCCAAGAATATAACGTATCAGACTAAGGATGTTCAAAAGCAGTAACATGTGACGGACCCTAAAGTCCTGTGACGGTAGCAGGCTACAAGAACTGTCGAGAGAGATTTAGATGCAGTTCATTCATGGCATCAAATTTCCCAGCTGAGAATTTTCCGAGGCACAAACTTGAGGGAGGCTGGGTAGAACAAACCGAGCACTCAGAACTCGTCCCAGGTTTCAGTGGGAGGATAGGCAGTAATAGGTCAGGGTAGCCGTTTCTACAGTAATCTCGGCCACTCTCAGCTTATAACACTTGCGTGTGGTATCTACAGGGGATTATACCCCATAGCGGTAAGGGTCGGGAAGGGAAAGAGCAAGACAGTTCAGTTTTCATAAAGGTAAAAGGCAAAGGTCACCCAACAACATGCCATGAAGGCCCAGAGGGTGAGTAGATGTATAGCTATACTCTTCCTTTAACCTCGGCGCTAGACGGGATGGGTGGTCATCGCCACGCCCCGGCTACTTTCCCCCCCCCCCGAAAGACCCGGCACCCCTTGTATAGGACGTTGGGTGGTTCCCAGGGTCAATCTGGACGGGTGCGGAAAATTCCACCCCCACAGAGAATTGATATCCGGTCCGTCCAACCCCAAGTGACTCGCTATACTCAGTACACTATCCCGGCCCACAAATGTAAAATCATAATTATTTAAATTAAAATTAACCACATCTAAAACAACGTTTCAAGCATAAGGTTTAATTAATGAGAATCCCAGCAAATTTTTCTGCCACACACCAATAATTTCGTACAAAAAGTTTCATGTTATGAATACTTGTTATAAGGCCACATAAAGTCAGCGTTTTACTAAACACATAAAGGAAGTTAAATTTACTGCGCTACAGTTTTAGTGTCGACCCGGATATTAATTTAATCCATGCCCATTCAGTCGTTTCGAAGATGAGAAATGCGACACAATTTGACAGAAATTCTTTTATTGTATGCTTTTCTCTCACAATAAAAAAGTGGTTCGTGAACCACAGATTGCCAAATAATGTAACTGTGACACAAGTGTCTTTCACAAGAACCTCGGTTCTGTTCTCAAGAACACGAGCCTGAGCTGCTGTTGGAAACAAACACAGACACACACACACAAACAAACACAAACACACACACACAAACACACAAACAAACACACACACACACAAACAAACACACACACACAAACACACACACACACACAAACACACACACACACACAAACACACACACACACACACACACACACACAAA
>Ga0131853_10022547_pt1 | contig 11389 bp, 13 predicted proteins | sample TergutLab28metaG_FD_92764 | JGI IMG/M metagenome (GOLD analysis project Ga0131853, IMG submission 92764) | Labiotermes labralis P1 segment gut microbial communities from Petit-Saut dam, French Guiana - Lab288 P1 (version 2) (version 2) | ecosystem: Host-associated > Arthropoda: Insects >...
ACCCCGAAAGCACCCCGAAAGCACCCCGAAAGCACCCCGAAAGCACCCCGAAAGCACCCCGAAAGCACCCCGAATGGGGTATGCGTATAAAAAATAATTTCAAAAATAGGGAAGGAAAATAAAGAAATGGCGGATAAGAAAAAACCGGTAATTGCCCCGGCGGCTCCTGCATCAGATAAACAAAAAGCCCTAGAGACGGCTATGAGCAAAATCGAAAAAGATTTTGGCAAAGGCTCCATCATGCGTATGGGCGACAAGCAGACGATCCACGTAGAGGCCATATCGACGGGGTCACTGTCTTTGGATCTGGCCCTCGGCATCGGCGGTGTACCTAGAGGCCGGATCATCGAGATTTATGGACCGGAGTCTTCGGGTAAAACAACCCTGGCCCTCCATGTCTTGGCTGCGGCCCAGAAGGCGGGCGGCGAGGTAGCCTTTGTAGACGCGGAACACGCCCTGGAACCAGCCTACGCCAAAGCGCTCGGCGTTGATATCGACAGCCTGCTCATCTCGCAACCCGACACGGGAGAACAGGCCCTAGAAATTACGGAAGTTCTCGTGCGCTCCGGCGCGGTCGATGTGGTCGTCATCGACTCCGTGGCGGCGCTCACGCCCCGCAGTGAGATCGAGGGCAACATGGGGGACAGCACGGTAGGCATCATCGCGCGGCTGATGAGCCAGGCGCTCCGCAAGCTCGCGAGTTCTATCTCCAAGACCAACTGTATTGTCATCTTCATCAACCAACTCCGGGAGAAGATTGGCGTGACCTATGGCAATCCCGAGACTACGCCGGGTGGCCGTGCGCTGAAATATTTTGCCAGTGTCCGCTTGGATGTGCGGCGGATTGAGGCGATCAAGAACGGCACGGAGATGGTGGGCAACCGGACACGCGTCCGCGTCATTAAAAATAAGGTGGCCCCGCCGTTCCGGGAGGCGGAATTTGACATTATGTACGGCGAGGGGATCAGCAAGGTCGGCGAGATGATTGACCTTGGCGTTATGCTCGAACTGATCGAGAAGGGCGGCTCTTGGTATACGCTCGGCGAGAATCGGTTCCAGGGTAGAGATAATCTCAAGACCTTCCTGAAAGAGAACCCGGAAGCGGCGGACAAGCTAGAGGCCGAGATTCGTGAAAATTCCGGGAAGCTCTTATCTCCACAAGCCAAGATCGCCGCAAAAGCCGCCGGCCGCGCTGTCGATGTGACCGCGGAAGAGTTTGACGACGAATAATGCGTGACACGAACACACCGGAAGACGCACTGCGGCGCCGTGCGCTGGAGATGCTCAATCGCCGCGCTATGAGCCGTCGCGAATTGATGGAGAAGCTCGTCCAAAAGGGCGAGACAAAGGAAGCAGCCGAGGCAACAGCCGAATGGATCGCGGAGATGCGGCTGTTGGACGATGAGAGTTATGCCGAAGAGATTGTCCGCCACTATGCCGCAAAGGGGTATGGGCAAAAGCGCATTGAGCAGGAGCTCTGGCGGCGGGGGATTGAGAAAGACCTCTGGGACACGGCCCTTGAGGCTATGCCGGAGGAAGACGACAGCCTAGACCGCTTTATCCAGTTAAAACTCAGAGGCGTCGACCCCGACAAAAAAGAAGAAAAACGCCTCGCCGACGCTCTAGCGCGGCGGGGCTATAGCTGGGACGAGATCAGCGCGGGGGTTCGGCGGTATCGGGAGGGGCTGTAAGGGCGCGCATTCGATGTCCTCCTACATTCGACTTATGGAGGCGTAGCGAATTTATATTTTATACAGTTATAGAGTGAACTGAGCGGAGGCGGTGTCTCTTGAAAATATCTGAATATATTCAACTCTCTGTGGATGCGACTGATCGAGGCGAATTTGAGTCAGCACTAATGCATGTATGTGCTGCGGTTGATGGGACTGCAAAAAAAATGTACCCATCAATGAGAACTGAAGAGAGAATGTGTAAATTAATTAATGAAAATATTGATATTGTCGAATTAATGGTTGGAGGTATAGACTTTAAAGAAACAGTATTTCCTTTTCCATCTAAGAATAGAACGGAGTTGACCTTTGCGGAGATTTTATATCTTAAATTCCGTTGTTCTTTTGTACATGGTGATGAGCTGGAGGATGGTTATGGAATTTCTCCTCAAATTGATATTGGAATTCAACAATTTTTCATTGATTTGAAAAAGAACGCTATAACATTGCCGCAGAGTACAATTTATGCACTCGGGCTGCTCTGTGTTTTATTGCCTATAAATGCTGATCAGCAGATAGGAAATTCCAAATACTGGTATGGTGATCCTATTAACAGCTATGTCATTGATAGATGGTGGGGGAAGATAGATTGTGCAAGGAGTATCATGGACTTCAATAGTCAAGTGAAAGTTAAGATGAGCTTTTAGCACAATCATGTCGAATCTAATGTTTCAGTATAAGCATTTTCTATAGAAAACACAGGGGACGTACACATGGCAAACATTGCACTTATCTCGCTCGGATGCGCGAAAAATCAAGTGAATGCCGAGGAGATGCTGTATCTCTTGGACGAGGCTGGGCACAAGACAGTTGGCAGGCCGGAAGAGGCCGATATCGCCGTGGTCAACACCTGCGGCTTTATTGATACGGCGAAAACCGAGGCCATCGACCATATCTTGGAACTAGCCGCCCTCAAAGGGCCGGGCGGGCTGCGGCGTATCATCATCACCGGCTGTCTCAGCCAGCGCTATGGGGAAGAGATTTTAAACGAACTGCCTGAAGTAGACGCCGTGCTTGGAACCGGCAGTTATTATGAGATCGTGAGCGCGGTGGACCGCGTGCTCGGCGGCGAACGCGTCGTCCTCTTTGGGGACATTGACGCGCCTTTAGAGGAGCGGGATCGCATTGTCACAGATTCGCCCGGCTGGGCTTATTTGCGCATTGCGGAGGGCTGTGATAACTGCTGTTCTTACTGCGTCATCCCAAGTCTCCGGGGACGATTTCGTTCGCGCTCCATGGAGAGCCTCCTGCGGGAGGCGAGACGGCTTGTAGACGGCGGTGTCAAAGAGTTGATCCTAGTTGCGCAGGATATCACGCAATACGGCATGGATCTTTATGAGGAACGACGGCTCAGCCATCTCATTCGCGCTTTGGCGGATATCCCGGGTCTTACATGGATTCGCCTGCACTATCTCCATCCGGACGGCATTGACGATGAACTGATCGCGGCGATCCGGGATACGGATCAGGTCCTCCGTTATCTGGACATCCCGATCCAACATATCAATGACGACATTCTGGCCGCGATGAACCGGCGGATTACCGGCGGGGAGATCAGGGCCTTGTTCAAAAGGCTGCGAGCTGCGTTACCGGGTCTTGTGCTCCGTACCAGCCTTATTGCGGGACTCCCCGGTGAGGGCGAGGCGGAGTTGGAAGAACTTGCCGCGTTTCTCGCAGAATTTCAGATTGAGCGTGTCGGCGTATTCCCGTATTCCCCCCAAGAAGGCACCCCGGCAGAGCGGATGCCGAACCGGCCGGACGGGGAGATCGCTTCTCGCCGTGCAGAGCAACTGATGGACGGGCAGGCAGGCGTTCTTGACCGATTCAACCAGAGCCGTATCGGGAAAGAGGATACGGTGCTCTGTATAGGGTATGACGAGGACGAGGCGATGTGGCACGGCCGCAGTTATGCCGAGAGCCCGGAGATAGACGGCATTATCTGGCTAGAGACGGAGGCGCCCCTTGTGCCGGGGCAGTTCTATCAAGTCCGCTATATGGGGGAAGAAAACGGGGAATTAATCGGACAAATTCTCGCAGAGGAGGTGTAAGCGCGATGACCACGGCCAGCAAAATTACAGTAGCAAGAATCTTGCTCATCCCGATCTTTATGGCTGCGGCGCTGAATGGCTACGAGTTGGCAGCTTTGCTCCTTTTCGTCTTAGCGGGCGGCACCGATTGGCTAGATGGCTATATCGCGCGCAAATACGACCAGATTTCTAACTTTGGTAAGTTTATGGATCCCCTGGCCGATAAACTCCTCGTGACAGCGGCGCTCCTCCTCTTTGTGCAGTGGGGCCGCATGCCCGCCTGGGTGCTGATGGTTATCCTCACGCGGGAATTCGTTGTCAGCGGTCTGAGAATGATGGCGGCGGCAAGCGGTACCGTTATCGCCGCCGGGTGGAGCGGCAAAGTGAAGACAGTGGTCACCTTTCTCGGGATTATTCTCATGCTCACCACGTTCCACGATAGGGTCATCGTTGGCGGTCTTACGGTAGATGCGCTTGCGGTTTGGACAATACTCGTGACGACGGTGTATTCCGGGCTTGAGTATTTGACGAAAAACTACCGTGTCTTTGTCGGTTGATAACAATGGAATGGGAACAGGAAAGAATCGGGCGGTCAACCTTGGTTGACCGCTTTTGCTTTGCAATTTGACAAAAATAAAATATTGTTCGTTTTGTTCGGCAAGTTTGTCATATACTGCAAATAAAATTATACAAAAGGAGGGAACTATTTTATGGAAGAAGGAGAGCGGGGAGAACTGCATCAACGAGTCGATCAATTGGAGAAACTGGCTTGGAGCCTGTTCCGGGCCTTAGAAACCTACATCACCTACAATGATCTGCGAGTAGCGGGGGAGGTGCGGGAATCAAACGCCAGCCCAGAGATCGAGGAAACGTAGATGCTGTATGTTGGGAACAAAAACCCCACCGGCCATAGACCGGTGGGGTTGCGTTTTTGAGCGAGGACTGATTAACCTCTGACGTAGCTGAATGTTACTCCAGCTTCTTGTCTGCTTGTGATCGTGAGGTCGTTTCCGGAGAGTTCGTAGCTCCACAGCTCAATCCAATCGCCGAGGTCCATCGCGATGCCGCCGTCTGCGGTGGTCCACCATACGAAGGAGTCTCTGCCGGTCGGCATGCCGCGTGTGCCGGTGCCGTTAGCGTCAAAGACATAGGTCCAGGAGGAGTTGCCGTCCCATGCCCATGTGCCGACGAAGTCGCTGCCTGTTTGGTCTGCGGCGGGTGTATCGAGAACATAGATGTACTCCATGCCGGCGACTTGTCTGCTGGTGAGGGTGAGGAGACGTCCGTCAATCACGTAGCTCCACTCTTCTACCGGGATGAATCCGGCAGGGGGGTTATCCAGCGTCAGGGTGAGGCCGCCGTCTGCGGTTGTGGCCCATTCAAATGTCTCGAGCATACCGGTGGCGCCGCGGGAGCCGGTACCGTCGGCTGCAAACACGTATGTGAAAGCGGTGCCGTGATCCCATGCCCATGTGCCGACCAAAACATGCATATCGCCGGTGTCTGGCTTTTCAACATCGGGCTCTGGGGTTGGATCCGGAGCAGGCTCCGGGGTTGGGGGCGGAGCGGGGGTTGCAACAGGGTGTACATTTGTGGGGGAAGCGGAAGGCGGCTGCGTGCCACCGCCGCAACCTGCGAGCAACCCGACGACAAGGGCCAGTACCAGTAATGCAGCTAATAGTTTTTTCATGTTTTCCTCCTGATTTTTTGCGTAATCGCAACTACTAGAATAGTTTAGCATTGTCAGCCATATTTGTAAAGCAGAAAAATGCCAAAAACGGACAGGGGCAACCGTTGTTTTTGTGCAAAATATAAAGATCATTGCTATCTGTTAAAATCGTAGAAAACATGATACAATGCTACAAAACAGGGCAACAGTCGCAGGGGATCGGACATCATATTGTATGAGGTGAATGAATATGGGATTCAAGAAATGGATCATCCCCGGCGCGCTTGCCGGATTTGGCGCGGTGCTCGTTGCCCGTACGTTGGCTTTTCAGCCGCCAGAAGAAAGCCTCTGCGTGATCGAAGATATCCCGGTGAATCAGGAGAGAATGGCGGCGCATCTCGCGGCGATGATACGCTGCAAGACGATATCCTCCTCGGACGAGCGATTGGTGGACGAGATCCAGTTCAAACAATTCCGCGCCCTTCTCCGCGGACTCTATCCTCATGTGCACCGCACCTGCACCGTCGAAGAGATCGGTCCGAGCGGGATGTTGTATACGCTGAAGGGGAAAAGCAGCGACGCGCCTGTGGTGCTTATGTCACATTACGACGTTGTGCCGGCCGATGAGGCGGCCTGGGAAAAGCCGCCCTTTGCGGGGGTCATAGAAGACGGCTGCGTCTGGGGTCGGGGTGCGCTCGATACAAAGGGTACGCTCTGCGGTATCTTGGAAGCCGCGGAGAATTTGATTGCGGCGGGCTTTGTCCCGGAGAACGATCTATATTTCGCCTTCTCCGGGGACGAGGAATCCGTGGGGGAGACTGCGCCCTGCCTGGTGGCGGAACTGGAGCGCCGGGGGGTGAGGCCAGCCATGGTGCTTGACGAGGGCGGCGCGGTTGTCACAGGGATGTTCCCGGGTGTGGCGCGGCCTGTCGCGATGATCGGCACGGCGGAGAAGGGGATACTGAATGTGGAACTCGCCGTTAAGAGCAGCGGCGGGCATGCGTCCAACCCGCCGTCGCGTACGCCGATTGGCATATTGGCAAAGGCTGTGGTACGGGTTGAGGAAAAGCCTTTTTCGGCCAAAGTCACGCCGCCGGTGGCCGCGATGTTCGACACGCTGGGTCGGCACGCCTCCTTCGGGTACAGATTCCTCTTCGCCAACCTCTGGTGCTTTAAGCCGCTCCTCGCCGCCATCTGTAAGAAGCGGGGCGGTGAACTCAACGCCATGCTCCGCACGACCTGTGCTTTTACTATGATGGAGGGGTCCAATGCCTCTAACGTGCTTCCGCCAGAGGCGAAGATGACCGCGAATTTGCGGATTCTCACCGGAGAGACGATAGAGGACGCTGTCGCACGGCTGCAAACAGTCGTAGACGATGAGACGGTTGAATTCCGGCCCATCTATGGTATGAATCCCTCGCCCAATTCTGAAACCAGCGGCTACGAGTGGGACGCGCTCAAAAACGCCATCTCGCAGACTTGGCCGGACGCGCTTATCTCGCCTTGCCTCATGTTTGCCTGCACCGATTCTCGACATTACTGCCGTATCAGCGACCGCGTGTATCGCTTTTCCGCTATGGCGCTCAGCAAAGAGGAGCGCGGCCTGATCCACAGCCACAATGAGCGGATTCCGGTGGAGACGCTGGGCAGAGTCGCCGCGTTCTATACCCGTCTGATGCGCCGCTGTTAATTGCAGCCAGATGCGATGCGGCGGGCCGGACGCCAACTTGTGACACAAAAAGTACCGTGCTCAATTTGGTCGTTTGTGGTAGACCCTATAAAGACGGTGCAAGATAGCGGTATTGGATTTCTAACAGATTCTCTCGTTTATTGAAGATACATGATTCAATCACGCTTGTTATTGCTTCATGCTTTTGTGGGTTTGTTCTCTCTGCTGAGCCTAATATCTCCAGCACGGATTGAATCGAGGCCTTCATGCCCCCTTCCTCTTGAATTTCTAGCGTCTTTTTGTTGAGCTGTGTAATTTGTTCTTGCAGGTCGAGCAGTTCAGCCTCGAGCGCCTGCTTTGCATCTTTATAGGAGTCCCTCGTTTCGATTCCATCCAAATAGGCTTCCCGCAAACGCACCAGCTTTTTCTCTACCTTAGAAGCTTGTAGCTGTAGTGACTCCTTTTCATCAAAGCCGCTCTTCTATAAGCTGACTCTTTTGTAGGAAATCTTTTCCTCACTAATCGAATCTTCACTTAGCCTCGCTAGAATCGCTTCTTTTATCTTACTATCTTTTACATGTTGGCTGGTTTTGCATGTGCCTCGCGCATAGCCTGAACACCTCCAGCTTTGGTGTTTCGTGATGAGTGAAAGGCTTAAGTTGCAGTCAGAGCAATAAACAATTCCGGAGAGCCAATCTTTGGACTCTGCTGCAGGTTTCCCATGATATTTCCACTTTGCCTTAATCTCTTTCACCCGCTTTTGTGCTGCTTCCCAAGTGTCGATATCAATGAGTGGTTCATGAGCGCCATCGGCAAGGATGATATGTTCGTTATCGTAATCCCGCCTTGTTTTTTCTTGCGGGTTCCAACGCAGCTTGCCGATATACACGGGATTTCGGATGATGTACTCAACGGTGCGATTCTCGAACTTGTTCCCGCGATGTGTCTTTTGACCAATACCATTTAGCCAACGTGCAATGGAAAGATAGCCCTCTCCGGAGATGAAGCGGCTAAATATTTCTTTGACAAGTACAGCTTCGCTTTCGATAGATTCTAGGCGGTTTTCGTTTTTTATGGCAGCATACCCGAATGAAGGTGATGTTTGCAAACCGCCCCGGAGTGCTTTTTCCGTCATGCCTTTCTTTACTTCTTCCGAAAGGTTGATACTATAATATTCTGCCATAGCCTCAAGGATTGCTTCGAGAATGATTGAAAACTTGTCGTCCTCGATGCTTTCCGTAATGCTTATGACCTTGACTCCACACTCTTTCGTAAGCAGTGATTTATATACCACGCTGTCTTCTCTGGAACGAGCGAACCGGTCAAACTTGTGAACAAGGATGGCCTCAAATGGTCGCTCTTTCGATTTTGCCCGTGCGATCATTTCCATAAACGCAGGACGCTTCTCGGCGTTCCGCCCAGAGGACTCGTCAAGGAATATGTTAGACTCGGTTACTATGAAACCATGGTCATTTGCATATTTGAGCAGTGCTCTCTTCTGTGCCTCGGGGGAGAATTCTGTTTGATCTTCCGTGCTGACACGAAGATACAATGCCGCAAATTTTGTAGCCACCAGTATCTCCCCCCTCTCTCGTAAAGCGCCCCATCCAAATATGCGAATTGGATGGGGCGCAAATTTGTTGTGTCATGTTAGCGCGCTTGCCGGAGTTAATCAAGGCCCTTTGCGAAAGTAGTGCCTGATTTTATCGAGATGGGATGGCCTCCAGAAATACCTCCTCTATGGGCGGCAAATTTTCAGCCCAAAATTCAAATCTCCCAACGTGAATTGCGCTCAATACTTTTGCTTGCAACAGTGCGCCTAGATAGTCTTTTTGCTTATGTGTTAAATCACTTGCGCAGACTTTGACTGTGCCATCCGGCGTTAGCGGCATAAATGATCTGGTTTTTATCGGTCCTTGGTTTCTATTTCCCATACTCCACACTCCTCTTGCCAGCCTTGCTTAACGAGTACATATCCGCTGTCTCGAAAATCTGATTCACAGCGCCTACACAGGCTGAGAACCAGCATCTTATCTTTGGGTGATTGCCGACCCTCCAGCCCAACGCATACGGCTAGGGTCTTGTCAATCGCAGTCTGCAAGCTGCCACTGACACGCCCTATGTAACTGCCAAGACAGGAGCGGTCAATCGTGCGGATCTGTTCCGCCAGTACCAGTGAGTCTGAGCTCAAACCACAGGAATGTGGAAGTGAGACATGGGTAGGCAGTGGATTCTTCCGCAGCTTGCCGGTGATCGGAGCCACGATGATGGTAGGACTATGTTCGGTGCCGACGTTATTTTGGACGACCAACACTGGTCGAACATCTCCTTGCTCAGAGCCGACGACAGGGTTCAGATCGGCATAGTAGATATCGCCTCGTTTGATTTTGTCTCATTTGTGTATATCTCCCCTATTTGGTTGGGGGAGGACGAACTGCAAAGAGCACAGTTGCGTCCTCCTCAGTCTTTTGGTTGATTCTCAACAGCCGAATTTGCCACGCAGCCCCGGCCGGGGGAACACCTCAAACTGCTGTCGGTACAGCATCATAACGCCAGCCTGTCCAATTATATTGGATCAGGTTCGCGCTCTCCCCATGCTGATGGCGAGCCGTCGCCTTGACGGAAGTATCATTGTCTCCGACTGTGAGTCATGGCGCAGGCTATACCACGGGCCTGTCAGGAGGAGCCGCTGATCGCTCACGCCTCTCGGCGGTCATGGCGGCGGGGTCCTGTCGCTTGCCCTTTCGGGGCCACAGACGGAATGTATTTGAGGTGTTGTGTATGACCAGCGAGGCTGGTATCTGTTAAGGTTCAAAAGGCCTTTCTGCCCGTATAGGTCAGAAATAGGCCAAAAGTACCCCCTGTTACAAAAAATATTTTTTGATTTTCGCTAAGACAGTATCGACCGACTTCTTGGCGCGTTGCTTTTCACAGTGCTCGAGCCTTGCAATGTCAGTGAGTTGATAGCCTTTGGCAAACAGCTCAAAGCGCCGCTTTTGCGTTTGGGTACATGTTTTGAGCACCTCGTGGATGCCTTGCCACAGATCAGACTGTTCCAACCCGCCCATTTGATTGCTGATGCTGAACGCAATTGTTTCGTCCAGCTCGCCCCAGTAAAGGTGGCGCCGAAATTCATTCCGCTGGATTTCCAAAGGTTTGTTGAACTCCTTCGTGTACAGAAGGAACATGTCTAGCTCCACTTCAATCTCCGGTGAATCCTCCACTTGACCGTGGAACTGGATGAAATACCTTCGCACACCGTTGCAGGCTTCCGACCGAGCGGTGTAGTCGTCATTTTTGTATAGGGTATTGTCTTTCTCAAACATATCGTTACCTCCGAAAATTTTTGATTTGGGTGGACAGATCAAAAATTTTGGAAGGCGGAGCGCGGCCCCTGATGTGCGTCAAGCGTTTGAGCATGTTGTCCTTTCCGCTTCTCAGCAAAAAAGGCAACAAAAAGCGGAGCCTTACGCATAGCTAAAAAGCTACTTGTAAGACTCCGACCGCAGACCCCTTATCCAATGGATAAGGGCAAACCTTGTGTTTTATCGTGAGCTATTGCCACGCCTTAACAGGTGGATGGTGTGCTTGTTTCAAGCAAATGTCATATGTTTTCGTATTTTTATGGATATGCCGATCTGACTCTTGCAGGTGGAGCACTTGATGAAATGCCCGGCCCGGTGATGTGTCGGCGGCGGGTGTGTGCAGATATGCAGTGAGTTGTCCCCACCATCTGTCACCTTGATGAGCTTGCCTGTTTTACAAACAGGACATGGAATACTTCGGTTTTTTCCTTGCATCACAAATCTCCTTCCAGCATCTTCTTACTTGGAACCGTGCCTGCATTCTTGCGGACATCGAGTGTCGAAAAAGCGGTAGGAATAGTAACTGACCAAATCCTACCGCATGAGTAGCGAAGCGTCTATGCGTAGCGAGGCTCTCTCTGAATATATCCTAACTGCCTTAACCGAATCTCTGTAGCGGTTTTGGACACCTGAAAGATGCCGGCGATTTCTTCGATGATCTCGATTGATTCGCAATCTACTCTATCGGACAGATACCGTCTGCCGCATTTGCGGATCATCTTGTCCGCGATGAATGAAAACGGTTGAAGGGGCATAAGCAGAGCGCTTGCGAGAGCGTCGGCTTGCCACTCACCCCATTCTTCGTCGGTCTTGGGTGCAAAGTGTTTGCGTCCAATGCTGGCGGCGCGGCAAGCGATATATAGTGCGCGGAATGCATACTCCTGATTGCCGTCTAAGTAAAAAGAGCGGTGGAGCACCCAGTGTGAGCA
>Ga0131853_10022549_pt1 | contig 11387 bp, 10 predicted proteins | sample TergutLab28metaG_FD_92764 | JGI IMG/M metagenome (GOLD analysis project Ga0131853, IMG submission 92764) | Labiotermes labralis P1 segment gut microbial communities from Petit-Saut dam, French Guiana - Lab288 P1 (version 2) (version 2) | ecosystem: Host-associated > Arthropoda: Insects >...
CTGCTGTGCTGCTGTACTGCTGTACTGCTGTGCTGCTGTACTGCTGTGCTGCTGTACTGCTGTGCTGCAGTGCTGCTGTACTGCTGTACTGCTGTGCTGTTGTGCTGCTGTGCTGCTGTGCTGCTGTGCTGCTGTGCTGCTGTGCTGCTGTACTGCTGTACTGCTGTGCTGCTGTACTGCTGTGCTGCTGTACTGCTGTGCTGCAGTGCTGCTGTACTGCTGTACTGCTGTGCTGCAGTGCTGCTGTACTGCTGTACTGCTGTGCTGCTGTGCTGCTGTGCTGCTGTGCTTTTGCTTCTGTACGTGGCTAAATTTGTCACGTTTCGAAATAATTTCAGTGGACATTATTTCAATAACCATCAAAATTACAACGATTCATGACGTAAAATGCGTGGTAAAATTGTTACGTTTTAAAATTTCACAACTTTGTCTGTCTGATCGAGCATATCAGACAAATAGTGACGTCAGAACTCCGTTCTGTATGTTGGTATGTATGTAATGTGAAATGGAGAAGTCGTTTTGTTGGGAAATCTGAGGGTAAAATCTACGCGCTTATTGGACAGACTAATTGGCTTTTTGAGGCCATTTATTGATATTTTACTACAAACAAATTGGGAGCAGTGTAAATCTGTTGCTAGTAGCAGCGACGTAATGCTGCTTGTGTCAAAATTGTCTCCTCATTGCATTACTGGAGTGAAATATAATACATTCCAGTTCTTCGTAATCCAGATGTTCATAATTGCTTCCTGGTGATTTTACCCAACTTCATACCATTTAGACATTACCAAGTGTTTCCCACAAATCGCAATCCCCACAAGTAACTATTCAGTAGGATTCACCCCCTCTACTGCTGCTCTGCCGGTATCTGTCAGCTCACTCTATGTCTGTCTCTCATTAACTAATATCGACTGCCTTATGCAACCGAACACTGCTTCAGTATCTGTACACATTTTATGACACACAAATTTATTTGTACTGTATTAAACTAAACGCTCAACCTCATTAAACACATTGCGGTATTTCTGGTATTTCTAAATTTTTGGGAAACTTCACGCAGTTTATATTGATGGACTGCAGTGTTAATGACCAACTTATAAAGCCGAATCCTTAAGAAATCCGAATTCAACAGCAATGTGTGTTGTCAATATGCTTTGGTGTGGGATGTTTCAGCGCGTGGTACTGTACTGTCAGACTTTAAAATGTGATTGAACTTAACTGGCCCAAGTAAGGCTACATTTTTATAGTTCGTTTATTCATTATAAGAAATACGGCAGTGGAATATATAATTGTGGGAATTGGCTGTAGTTAGTTTGTGAATAATTGTACAGTTGGAATGACAAATTTCAATGATAAATGCACAGGGAATGAGACCAATTTGTCGTGGGGCCAATACAAAGCATCCAGAAACATATATTACAAAATTGCTCTGAGCAGTGTGTCAAGTTGAACACAATTGTACAACCGGTTTACTGCAGTCAGTTCACAGCACAATTGGACTTCAAAGGTAAACTTATTTAATGTCACGACATGTCATTAATTTAAATAGCAAGTTTAATGTGCTTGTGATATTGTAACTTTTAGACTTGTTAATATTTAAATAGGAATTGGTCCAAATGAGAAGTGATGACGACGAAAATATATGTCTGTATGCCAATATATGTATGTATATGTACGTTACACACTGCACTTACGTGTATGAATTGTGATCACTATCAGTAAACATAGTCATAAAAGTTCTAAATCTTCTAGATTTAAACAATATTACTCACACTAACATTAATTGATAAATTTTTTATCACCCAATGTACAGCGATTTAACTGTAATGTCTAACACAATGTATTATTTAGATATTCACTGGGCTGTATGCTGCTGTTTTGTCACGTGTTTCTTCCCTTTTATCTAGTTATCCCTGAAGATGTTTCTGCTGAGCCGAATTATGTAACACAGGATTTAGTGTGAAATAAAATGTAATAAACTGACTGCAATTTGCCTTCACTTGGACTTATTAAAGCCGGTCAAGAGGCAAAAGGTAGCAACCCTACCACTGGACGTAGCCTGCTCTGAGCCCGTAACCCAGGAATCGTGGCAGACAACTGAAGAGACTTCTAGATACGTGAGACCGGAACGGGTCAACAAGTGGCCTAACTCCATGACAGACATATGATGATGACCTGCACTACATCAGAACCACAAGACATCAAGTGTGGGCAGCAAAGTCAGTTCTGTTGTCATGCTAGGACTTTGGATGCAATGCATTTTTCTGGAAATGTAAAATAATATTTGTTAATGACATCCTGTTCTATTCAAATTTTAAACGCCGAATTAATCCCCATCTGCTCTTTTCTGGCATTATTAGGAGCTCACAATTTTCTCCACGTTAGCAGGATAAGGGCTAAATTTACAATATTATAATGAAATTAAATATGTACACCGCCTGTCAATACTGTCTTTATTCCATTGTCTCAATTGTTAGAAAACCTGTTTCGGGCCGAATAGGCCATCATCAGGCTAAATAGTTATAAAAACTCTAAGATTATTTTGTCTATAATATAATTTGTCAAAACCGTGTGATAAAATTCAAAACATTATGGTCCTATTTAGTTCACACCAGCTTTAGTTATGTTTTATGCAGTAAATTGTGAATTCTATGTTATGAGTACAATACAGTAGATTAAAGTACAGTATATACAGTCCAGTACAGTACAGTACAGTAAAATAAAGTAAAGTAAAGTACAGTAGAGTAGAGTACAGAAAGTATAGTATATAGGAGTAAAGTACATTAAAGTAAAATAAGTAGAGTACAGTACAATTGAGTACAGTACAGTAGAGTACAATACAGTATATAGTACAGAACAGTAGAGTACATTACAATAAACTACACTACAGTAAAGTACAGTAGAATATATTACAGTAGAGTAAAGGAAAGTACATTAGAATACATTAGCGTACAGTAGAGTACACTACAGTAGAATACAGTACAGTAAAATACATTTCAGTACAGTACAGTACAGAACAGTAAAGTAAGGTAGTGTACAGTAACGTACAGTGCAGTACACTACAGTACAGTAAAATACAGTACGTAGAATAGATTACAGTACTATACAATACAGTACAGTACAGTGGAGTAAAGTAGAGTACAGTATAATACAGTAACGTAAAGTGCAGTACAGTAGAGTACGGTACAGTATGTACAGTACAGTAAAGTACAATAATATACAGTAAAATACAATACAATATATTACAGTACAATAAAGTACAGTAGAGTAGAGTACAGAACATTCCAGTACAGTAGAGACTAGTACAGTACAGTACAATACAATACAGTACAGAAGAGTCCAATAAAATACAACATAGAATATTACAATTCATTAAAATACAGTACTGTACAATAGAGTGCAGTACAATACAATAAATACAGTACAGTACAGTACAATACAGTGGAGTACAGTACAGTACAGTACACGTATTACTGAATTATTTTCCATAAGAATTATCAAATTGAAAATTTTGTGGTGCGAATTTGTCTTCAGTTGCTGTACACTACATATACACTGGTAAATTTGAGTACTGGAATTGTATGGTGTTAAGTTCTGGATTTCATTAATTTGAGAGCTGGATATTATGGCGTGCTATTTTGCACACGTACAACACCAATACTAAACGTGGATTTTGGAATATAATCGACAAACTGGAAGTTTAGCATCAATTTTTTTAACTTAGAATGCTTGTTCTCCTATAAGAGTATTAAATGTCATTAAATTTTATTACTTACTTAATCCATGGTGCAGAATCCTTCATAAGAAACTAAATGGTTTGCAGCTAGACAAGAAATTCCCTGTTTTTCTCGGAGCGCGAATGTTCATTACCGCACTCACAAGCGTCTGCCAACTTTCTCTATTCTGGGCCAGCCCAATCCAGTCCATATACCCACATCCCACCTACTGTAGTTTCCTCATTATATAATCCAACCATCTAAGTCTAGGTCTCCCAGTGGACACTTTCTCTTCGTTTTCCCCACCAAGAAGCTATACACCCGCCTCACCTCTCCCACTAGTTTACCTACAAATTCTCCATTGTGCTTTGTAGATCCAGGTCTCTTTGCGTTTCAGCAGCTGCTGTATGTATCAACGACTGTGCAGAGCCAATGTTATTGACAGAGGGGTGCTGGGAGGAATGCTTTATATACGAAACATTGTGAATTATTGTGTAGAATTTGGCATTGCATTTGACATGCCTTTATCACTGATCGAATTATCGAGTCCCGTTACACTACTTGTGTGAATAAATTTCGAACATATTTATCTTATTACCATTTTTAATTATATGTAAATTTCCCATGATGCCTTCCATGGTTGCAATGGAGTGCTCTTTGTTTATGAGGTATTGGGCGAATTTTTATTTTCCAATTTTGTATTTAAAGTCTCGGAAAATTTCTTGAAATCTTGTGTGAAACCGGCAATCGTTTTGTCCCATATTTTTCTATATCAGTCTTGGTATTTTAGCTCTGTAAACACCACATTTATTTTATTTATTGAGGTTGGTATTTTCTTGTGTTTGAAGAGTTTTCCTCTAGTGTTATCGGCTTTAAATGACAGTTTTAAATCGGAATTATAAATTGCTTACTGTCGGATATTGTTTGCCGTCCAACGTTCTGCTACCTCACAATACAGCATATCTACTGTCCGCGCTGTTGAAAACGACACACAGTTAACGTTTTATCGCGAATTTAACACTTCGAAAATTATTTGCAATATATAATGTAAATTCCTAATTTGTATTTTATAGTTTAAATAGCGTCATTCCGCGAAATGTGGGAGCACATATTTATGCATTTATATACAGGTGCCACTGTGCGTGACAGTTCTGTCGGTATCAGCCAATCAGAAACTTGCTGTCTTCTCTGTGTGTTGACAAGAGCGCTTGTGGCAGTGACATAACAAAATACAGCGCTGACTGGGAATATATGTGCAATACTGGAATTAGATTGTTTCTAAAATATAGAAATTAATGGAGAGATATTAGAAATATTGATAGAATTTTTGTGGCCTCTTTGTGTTGTTATCACGGAATTAACTACAGAAACTGAGGAAAAACACGACAATTGACTTGGGACAGGAACACCGTAACTCCTAACGCAGTTTGTTTAGTTCTGTGTGCCAAGTGTAACGTGCACGTGGCACTAGCACATGCTGTTTGGATTTCATGCAACAGAATACCGGCTGCTGACACAAATGTTGAAAAAACAAACAAACAAACAGACAGACATGCTACCCCTCTCTGCATTCCAGTACACTAACAGGGACGTCATTAAAATTCCAGGTCCTTTCATACATTTACGAGAAATGCGAAGCCCAACCATCCGGTAATGTGACTCAACGCTTATTGCGGCTACGTGCGAATTGCATGTGATTTGAAAATGTGTCCAGTTACCGACTGCTGGTGACAGTTGAATTGTGGTTTGCGTTGTACTTTTCATATTGCACCTAGCGCAGCGAGCGACAGGTGAATAGCAGATGGTGATTCGCCAGCAATGCTACAGTACCTCGCACTGGGTAACACGATGCATCTTTAGTTCCATTGACCGAGGAATCGGTGATTGCCTGGAGGAATGCTAGATACTATTCTCCAGAGAGTTCGGGCCAGGATTGGGGTCCATCCATTCCCTAGAGATCAACTTTCAGACAATGTTAGCGTGGGGGGAAAGCGAAAATTCAGAGTGTTTCAGAATGTGTAGATTTAGGCTACATCTTCTGTCTTAAAACATCAGGAAGTGGCGTTGAAAGAATTTAAGGGAAAATTTACTGATACATTTTGAGGTGGCCAGCAAGACAATAAGATTTTTCCTACTGCACTGAACTTTCTAAAGCCCAGTGCAGTTTATACGTACACACAGTCTAATATTCAGCAATTCTATGTTCTGCCCACACAGTGTAATTAGGTGTTTTGTGTGGATCTCAGAACAAACAGCGATTAATTCCCTATATAATATTAACTGAATGGTTTTTATAACCTAGAAGGAGTTGGTTTACTGCGAGTTACGGACGGAAAATTTGAACACAATACATTTTGCCTTAGCCCAATATGAATCAGGCAGTTACAGTAAACAGGCCAACACAGTGTCACGAATTGCACACAAACACAAACACAAACACCGTGCAGGGCCAGATTAGTTGGCTAAATTTGACAAAATGCATATTGGAACCTCGAATGACCGTGCTGTCTGGTGCTGTCTGATTCTAGTTCATTTTCCGCTTATCTTCGTAAAGTAGAGAGAAAGTAATTCAAGGTCAACATTCTGTCTGTGTACGTACATATCAAGAGTAGCTCCAAAATTCCCTTTCAGCCACTAGCCCTGTATGTACATCCAACTTTCGCTCCACAATTCCCTTTCAGCCACTCGCCCTGTATGTACATCCAACTGTCGATCCACAATTCCCTCTCAGCCACTCGCCCTGTATGTACATTCAACTGACGCTCAACAATTCCCTCTCAGCCACTCTCCCTGTATGTTCATCCAACAGCCGCTCTACAATTCCCTCTCAGCCACTCGCCCTGTATATATATCAAACTGTCGCTCCACAATTCCCTTTCAGCCACTCGCCCTGTATGTACATCTAACTGTCGCTCCACAATTCCCTTTCAGCCACTCGCCCTGTATGTACATCCAACTGTCGCTCCACAATTCCCTTTCAGCCACTCGCCCTGTATGTACATCCAACTGTCGATCCACAATTCCCTCTCAGCCACTCGACCTGTATGTACATCCAACTGCCGCTCCACAATTCCCCTTCAGCCACTCTGCCTGTATGTTCATCCAACTGCCGCTCCACAATTCCCTCTCAGCCACTCGCCCTGTATATATATCAAACTGACGCTCCACAATTCCCTCTCAGCCACTCGCCCTGTATGTTCATCCAACTGCCGCTCTACAATTCCCTCTCAGCCACTCGCCCTGTATATATATCAAACCGCCGCTCCACAATTCCCTCTCAGCCACTCGCCCTATAGGAACATTTAAATGCCGCTCCACAATTCCACTAACAAGCCTGTACTTTTCTGTCCTGTGCCACGCGCGACTCACGCTTAAGTCGTATTTTTTTATTGGATTGTCTGAGAAATATTTGTTCAGCGACACAAACCACAACCAGTTTTCATGCAATTCTCTCCACCACCCAATTAGTTGCTCCACATCCGACATAACTAACTTTGCAACGCGTGTAATTAGGTAAATAGATCTGCATAAAATCAGCAAACAACGTACAGGACAATTGTTTAAGTCTAAATTGTGTGTCGGTGAACTGGGCTTTACGAGTTTCTGTTAGGTTCTTGCTTCTTTCTTATCCGATTTCCATCCTCCTTTTGCTTTCATTTAGGTGCACGAAATGGCGTGTGGAGTAACGGGAAAAATATTGATTGTTTCGTTGTTTTCCACTGCGTAACGTGACCCAATTTTGTAGCTATAAATTGTTTATTCACCACACGTTGCTGGCGCTAGCAGATCAATTATGGACGGTACAGCAGTGGCTGTCAATGTCATGGGGGTGTACAGCGGGCAGTGGAGTTATCTTCCTCTTATTCTTAACACAACACTAAATGCGGTGAGCAGCACAACCCCGTAATTAATGGATAAGGGCTGAGTGGGCCAAAGGGAGGATTTGGGAATATCTGGAGTATAGGAAAGCAAGGCAGCCGACAGTCCACAGCCCTGTCACTGCGGACTGCCTGACATTGTTGCACAGATTGTCTTGAAATTGCGGACGTCAGTGCTGTGCTAAGCGCGTCATACAATCCTGTTTTTTGTCCATGATTGTATCACATCTTAGATAAAAAGATAATATTAATATGAATTAACCAAGCCGGATTCGCGAGCGTGGGCCATGTTCATATATGTTAGGATGGCGATATTGGACAGAGATCTGTGATACTTTATTTAACATTCAGTTTCCAAAATCAGCGGTCTTCTTTATTGGCCAGTAAAATGGCTAGTGTTAAGCGGAACTGAGTCCAGTGAAGCTGCTTGCTGGCTTATATAATTGATGTGCAATGCAATTCCCTCCCCTAACTGTACCAACAGTCCGTCCTTTCAAGTATATCCCAGCTTTGAGTGCGTTTTGCTGCAAGTCGAAGTGAACCATTTCTACATCATGTCAGTTGAGGCAATGTGATATGTCAGCAGTACCAACAGACTGCTCAGAAGCTGACGGTGTGTCAGCCAATAAAGAAACCTGCCGTCTGTCACGCAGCGCCATTCGTCTTGACGTCCATCCAGTTCCTGTTCTAATACACCTCATTACGCCCGTTGCCAAATGCAGGCACTCAGCTCTCTGAAGCGGGTTTTTTATTTCGTGAATTGTGAATAAAATTATGTGCGCAGTCGTCTGTATTGCGTGCTACATATCCGGCTCATCATGGACATACCGAAATTCCAACATTAATGATTATTATTGCTAGGCCGCGGAAGGATTCAGAGAGCGCTTGGAATATCACGTTTGTGATCGGAAAATAAAATTAGCCTAAAAATAAGATGGGAGAGTGTCTTCTGGATTAATCTGGCATAGAATAAAGAAAACTCTTACGCTGTTGTGACAACGGTGACGGGCGTTTTGTTTCCATGACAGCTGTCAGTTTCGATGAGAACACCAGTGGGCTCTTCAACGGACTGTGGGAAGTTGACAGTGTGAAGACGTGTCAGTGGAGCGGCGACGGCTGTGACAGTAAGCAGCAGAGCTTTCGTTATTTGAAATAACCACAAATTTCGTTACATCACCACAAGATGTCAGTTGACAGCAGGCAGATTGCATCACGGGTTGCGCTAAATTATTCACTGGCAAAACACCCTTCAGCTGTTCAATCAATAACACGCAGCTAGCCCGCCCTGACTTTGTTACCTCAAACAATTGTTACGCTATCTGTTCTGACCTGGCCGACCGACGTCACAGTGACCACACACTGCAACGTTACAGTTCGGCGAACATTACTGGCTTTAAATATTTCAAGCACGCGAAGGAACACACACAGGATTAAAAATGTTTAGAAACCCCCAACGAAGGACAGCATTTCGAAGATGCAAATATCTACGAAATTTGCCAAATAAATTTTATTTTAATTATAAAAGTACTTCAATATCAGGAAAGATATAAACTCTCTAATCTCAAGTGTTCAGCTTAATTACCGCCAGATTAACATTCAAGTATTCTACGTTCTGCCCACACAGTGTATTTACGTGTTTTGTGTGGATCCAAGAAAATAGAGCGATTATTTCCCTATACAACATTAAGTGACTGGTTTTTATAACCAAAACGCTGTGTGTTTACTGCGCGGTACGGAAAGAATATTTGTATATAATTCAGAAAATAATTAGTTTTAAATACCTATTAAAAAACAGACATTTTTACAGGAAAAACAAATGACTGTGTGACTTTAATTCGCCACAAACAGGATAGCAGCCAGCGGCTAAATTTTGCACACGGCAATTCTTATCCTGTGCTCCAAGAACTGCAAAACCATCGATGTTTAGTTCGTGGTACAGTCAGTAGATTTTTAACCGTAATGCAAGGTGCTTAACTTGTGTTATTAGAATTAATTAAAGAACTAAATATTAAACACGCTAAATAATTTATTTAATGTGTGACCAGCCACATACTTGCAAATGACGCCGTCCTTATGGAGACCGGGAAGTGTGTGTTTGGTGATTGGTTAGAACTCTGAAGCAACGGTGGGATGGTGATGGGAAGGGGGAAGGTGATACCAGTCAGAGACAGAAACACACGGACTGTCACTTCGTCCTCTACAAACCTCACGTGAAATGACGCGTCTATTATGTAGTTGTTCAGGCTGAGTCTATCAGCTAAAGCGTTCGACCGAATTTCTACTTCCGAATACCAATATTAACCGCCATCTTACTTGAAAGCTCAGTTCGTACCGCGCGGTAAACACATACTTTCTCGCCTACATTTTGAGGGAAACGATCACTTTTTGTTCTGATTACGGTACAACTAACTTTATGGGCAGATCAGGGAAATTTTAAATGTCATGCCTGGTGTTATATGTAGTAACCATTGGTTTATACAGGAATAAGAAAATTGAATTCAAAATTTTCTTCCATATCTTGGTTCTGCGCAGCGTATCGAACTGTCTACTGGCAGCGGCGCTACAATTATTACACTTCGAAGAATGCAGAATATGAAATTAGAACAATTTTCGCTTGCCTCTTCAAAATTTTTTATCATATTTTGCTGTAGATAAAGTATTTTTATACGCCTGAATAAAACCACACTCAAGCGTCCACACTTAAAATATCCCGCAGTATCAATCAAAGAACTGACCAACACGTCACCCTGTGCTGTAATTTCATGGCAATGCAGTTAACCACATTTCTTGCGCAGCTACATTTCTTTGGCATCCACAAAGTATTCTGATTGTAATGTAACACACATAGACACACCAGCTAAGGGGCGCTAAGTACAGTACAAATGAAGAGCAGCAAAAATACACACAGTTGTTCTGTTCTGCGCGGTCTGAAAAACTCAGGGGCAAAAATAAACAAACACACACACACTCGGTAGGACTGCAATGGACGAAGGATCGGACCTTAGCAGTGACAGCTGTCAGACAGCACACAACATTCACAATACAGAGTTATATGTGACGTCAGACGGATTCGAAACCGCAATCCCAGGATGCAAGTGTTCGCAGACACACGTCTTAGAGCAACTTGAAATGGAAACACAAAATGCTGATCCAATATTAAGAGTCGCTAACGGACGTGACGTTTCTGTGCACCGTGCATGTGTATGTGTGTTATAGATTGCTGCACTGCACAGAGATTTCGATGTTTTGTAATTGGTTCTGTGTTTGATGTCATTTTGTTGTGTGTATATATAGTTATATACATTTACGCCCACACACACATACACACAAAAAACACAAACACACACACACACATGTTCTGAAAATTGTGCCGTTAAGCGATGTCGCAGTTGTGTGAACCTGTAATTACACAAACCCCAGACAGCACAGTATAACTTACTGCACACCGGCTGTATGGTATATCGTGTTGCTGTTAGGTTACAAACTGGTATAGCATGTTACTGTACTGAATACTGTAAGCAATTGTAACACTACGGTAAGTATTGTAATATTGTATTATAAATACATGGGACTGTCGGGAGCAGAACACGTAGGAGAACGGGAGGGCTACAGCAAATACTATATACCAGAAAGCTGACTGTACAGGAAGAATGATCTCCTGATGATGAGCTTGTAGAAAGCTCGAAACATGTAGAGAGTGAATGACGACTACCCATGAAAATAAAGGATAGTCTACAAGTGACATCGTGTTGGTTATTTTAAAGAATTACAATGATGCACGGAACAATGAATGTAA
>Ga0131853_10022553_pt1 | contig 11385 bp, 10 predicted proteins | sample TergutLab28metaG_FD_92764 | JGI IMG/M metagenome (GOLD analysis project Ga0131853, IMG submission 92764) | Labiotermes labralis P1 segment gut microbial communities from Petit-Saut dam, French Guiana - Lab288 P1 (version 2) (version 2) | ecosystem: Host-associated > Arthropoda: Insects >...
AAATTTATATCTGCCACCTTGACCTTATAGACTGTCGGTAATTTTAGTTTACAGTGTAATAAATATCTAGGCCTCTTTCATGGGAGATAAAGAAAACGGAGCGGGAACCTAACTAGTCACCTGAATCAAATATCGAAATTGGACTGAGCATTATCTACGTTCCTCCTACAGTTCTACACTTTTCTGAGTGTGGTGATGTTTCAATGTTGTCTTTTACCTCTGCTGTAATTGAGGATATAAATTTTCCCTGGATGTGGAGCCGTAGCGATTGGCAACTAGTTACTGACGATGAGGAGGATTTTCTGCCTCAGTTGTGCAGGGTAGCCTAGAATTAATTTTGACATCTTCCTCTTGGACTACCCTGAAGATGGGAAAATTGTCACCGTGATGATTGGTGATTTGTTACTGACGATTCAGAAAAGGTTGTTGCTTAATATCTTCAGGGGAGACCAAGAAAACTAACTCGGTTTACCCTGATGATGAAAGCATCAAGTTTCAACAAGACTTCAGCAATTAATTACCTTTCGACAAGGTGTCATATGCCGAAAGGCTCAACAACTCTGTGACAGTATTAAATCATGCCTTGCTGTAACTTACTGCTGACAACGGCTCAACAACTCTGTGACAATACCATGTATCAAATCATGCCTTGCTGTAACCCTTACTGCTGACAACAGCCTTATAACAACTTACGTCTTGTGAGATTAAGAAGCTCCTTCGTGCCATATCTAGCACCTTCTCCATCAGCTAGACACTCAATTCTAGTTACTCCGAAGCATTAACCTAGAATCCACGGAAATTGTTGACATTATCGTCAACAACAGGTGAACTGAACATTCATTCAAACGTCCCTCCGGTACCCTGCCACTAGCACTGCCTACCTTAACACTTCTGTATGCAGTGGCAGGTAGGCTATACTTCTCCCCTGGGACATCACAAAGTTCGTGATCACCCCTCGTAGTGTAATCATCATTCCCTTCGAAATGGAGTGACGCCGAGATGGAAGAAGAGGAAGAAGAAGAGTATCTGACGAAATGTCTCCGGTTGCTTCCCTAGAAGGAAAATAGGAGTGAAACTCCATTGTGGGGGGGGGGGCATGTTGCAGCATCACAGAAGCGTAGGAAGATGCATTTCTGACTAACAGAGAAATGAAAGTTGCAATTCAGACGCTCAGTGTCATTATTACGCACATATATACATTATTTCAATCATTCTAAAGTACAATGTATGTGTATTACGGAGTCCAAACGTTACTGAACAGTTTTCCAACAGCAAGTACACCATTACGCTTTTATCAAGTAGATCGAATAATTTAATCTTCTTTGGAAGAGGAAGAAGTGTCGTAGCAGTAGAAGGAATGTAGTTTGCTCCTCCTTTGGCAATTTTAAGCGAACGTTCGTCTTAATAGTTTACACAAAGAAATAAACACCAACTAGATAAAACAATAACGATTAATTAATTATTTCAATCGGCTCAACATGTTTCGGGCGATAATTTCGCCCATCCTGAGGAGCACTGGGCTGTGTTTACGGCTTGTGTTATAATGCACCGACGATGCTGTCTGCTGGTGCCTAGGCTGTTGTCAGCAGTAAGGGTTACATCAAGGCATGATTTGATACGTGGTATTGTTACAGAGTTGTTGAGCCTTTCGGGATATGACATCTTGTCGAAAGGTAGTTAATTGTTGAAGTCTTGTTGAAACTTGATGCTTTCATCATCAGGGTAAACAGAGTTAGTTTTCTTGGTCTTCCCTGAAGATATAAGTAACAACCTTTTCTGAATCGTCAGTAACAATTCATTAAAAAAATAAACAGGTTACTTTTATTCGGAGGTTAGTCTAGAAATGGTGGCAGTGAGAACTACGCCTCTTTAAGAGATTTCAGGAAAATATTAGCACTTTAAAAATGTGGTAAATTTTGGAGAGGACAGAAAGAAAGCTATCAGATTGAAATAAATTTGACGGGAATGCTGGCGAGCGGAAAATTTGGAGATTTCTTCTTCGTCCTACAGCCCATGAAAATACAGAAATAATACACAAGCCGAAAATTTGAATTTTTCTATACGGGAATGAAAACAGATACATCAAAACCTGTACAGGCCTGGACAGGACCTGAGAGTGAGTTTGAGGCTCCCAGATTTCAAGACAATCGGCACATGAAGGTGATAAGGTTGTCAGGTCTACGCTTCGGCTGCCTTTACCCGCCAGGAAATATTTATGCTACTCATTTCTGTTAGAGTTTGAGCCTACCCCAGGACCACAGCGCGGCCGGAAGGATTATGTCAATGAAAAATTCTAATGACACCACCAGGAATCAAACCTGCGACCGTCCGGCTTGTAGCCCTGTCTCTCAACCAAATGCACCACCGCGTGCCCCGTGAAACCTTATATCTTAGCCTAATTTAAAACAAAGATTAAGGGTGTCTGAGAACACAACAAATAAAATCTTAAAAGAACGACCGAAGTTTTCAAACGAGATATGTCTTGCGTAGCATGGAAGTAATTTGTATTTATTTTAGTACTTTCAAACTTCTCTGATAAAATGTTACAGCGCATGCTGTAACGGTAGGCGTATATCCAGACTTCATGAACCTCCAAGCTCATTTCGTGTCTAGCATCTTTGAAGCTTGTCCGTCTGTTCATCTCCCTGAGCTGCGTGACGTCGCATTCTACAGTAACTGTATGTGACCCAGCGGACAGAGTTGAGATTGTACGGCTGCTGTCGTTCATTTGAACCGTCGTGCCGTCCGCCCGTCCGTCCTCGTGTAACTACAGCTAGTCTGGCCTAACTACAGTCACCTGAATGTGTTCTATATGAAGGAAACTTTGCCAATTTGTTGAAGCCATATCGCCTTCTACTGCGCGCACCAGCTTCAAGAAGGATGTGCATTTCACGCCACTCTGCAGTTAAAGTCAGTTACATCCAGGATATAGGGCAATCAGAGTCCTGTTTTATATAGGAAAAGAACAAGTTTCTATCCCAACAATTTCATTTCGAGGGAAACTTGATTCTCACACTCAAGCTCTTTCCAGTCTTCTACATATCAGATGTCTCCCTTTCTTCGACAAAGAATACATAAGTTCTGAAAACATATTCTGTCATGCAGTTTCAAAATTCCGATCAAATTCAGCTCAACTCCAACATATTTTCCTTGTTGAATAAGACTTATGTACGCCAACATATAAGATGTCATATATTTTGTCTATCTTTAACATAAATCAAGTCTGAAATACTTAAAGTATTGGGGTCGAACATGGAATTAACGTGGCTCCATTGAAAACTACGCAAACCCTTTAGACATAAATGAAGAAAAAGAAACCAACTAGATGCCACTTGTTATTTTATTGTACTTCTTATTGGCTCAACATGTTTCGGGCATTACTATGCCCATCATCAGGAGCTCGCGACTATAATGTTGATTACCACATTGGTCGTTTCGTTTTAGGTTTGCTGTATGTTGGAGTTTAGGTGCGGTTAGGCTGGAGTAGTGTCTGGGCTGCAGGCTAAAGCTTCCAACATACAGCAAACCAAAAACGAAACGACCAGTGTGGTAATCAACAACATACTCGCGAGCTCCTGATGATGGGCATAGTAATGCCCGAAACATGTTGAACTAATAAGAAGTACAATAAAATAACAAGTGGCATCTAGTTGGTTTCTTATTCTTCAGTTATCACAATGATGCACGGTCCAATAAACATCAGATTCCTGTAGACATACTTCGAATTACTGTACAAACAAAAATATCTACCAACAGGACTGTCATGTAAAATTCTCACAAGTTACTCTGGCGTCTCTTCAAAAAAATAATTCTGAAATGTTATAAGACACTACATTCTTAAAAAAATATTACATTTTCGTTGAGGTAATTTTTGTAGTGTTTATGACTGATACGGCAGCGGCGAAAAACTTACGGATACACAGTTTGTGTTTATGGAGACACCTAACCACAGATAAGCATAAGATATTTAGATGGAAATATCTCACTATAAATATTACTTACCAACAAATATTATTCTAAGATATTTCTAATGTGTTATCGCGTTGTTGCCGACATTGTCAAAGTGCAACAGATATCTAACCCGAAAAAATTTACCGTAGATGAAATAAGAATGTATAAATTATGAAAACAGGTAGACAATTGAATTTTAAAAAATCACGCTTCCGAAAAGGAGCCACACTGAATTGAAGACATATTAATAAGCAGGTACGTCCTATTTTGCAATAACTCACATAAAATTCAATCAGCATTTTACAAAACAAAAGTCTCATCATAACAAAGTGGCAAGTCTCGCCGACGATTCGTTTAACGTCTCATTTGAAACGTTCCTCAATATGGACTGTTATTTAATAAAAATAATTTGTGACTGCGTGAACAGGGTCGATATTTGCAGCGCGATGAATTTCACATCTTCACTGTTTTTATGTACAGTACATGTAGGAAGGGGGGGCTGCGGTAGCACAGTGGTTAAGGTGCTGTGCTACAAATCGGAAGGTCGCTGGTTCGATCCCAGCTGCTGTCATTCTTCATTGACATAAAATCCTTCCGATCGCACTATGGCCCTGGGATCGACTCAGCCCCTAACAGAAATGAGTACCAGGAACATTTCCTGGGGGTAAAGGCGGCCGGGCATGTGGCGCGTATGGGTGAGGAGAAGGGGTTGTATAGGGTCTTGGTGGGGAAACCGGAGGGAAAGAGACCACTGAGGAGACCTAGACGTAGATGGGTGGATAATATTAGGACGGATCTCCAGGAGGTGGGATGTGGGTATATGGACTGGATTGGGCCGGCCCAGGATAGAGATAGTTGGCGGACGCTTGTGAGAGCGGTAATGAATCTTCGGGTTCCGTGAAATGCGGGGAATTTCTTGACTAGCTGCAAACCAGTTAACTTCTCAAGAAGGACTCTGCACCATTGAGTAAGTAAGTAAGTAAAGGCGGCAGGTGCGTAAGGCTGACAACCTACCACCATCCTCTGCCGTTTTCATGAAATCTGGGAACCTTAACTTCCTGGAACACGCTGGGCCTGTCCAGGCCTGTAACGGGACTGATTTACCTTACATGTAGGAAGGAAAGGTAAGAAAGAAAGCAAATATTGCAACTGGAATAAACAAGCACGTGTAATAGAGAAATATTGTACTGCTTCACACGTGCTGTTTTGTGTTACGCAAGTTGGTATGGAACACTCAATTACTGGAAAACCGAATGGCGTACAAAACTCTCAGATGGCAGAAGATAAGCTTTGAAAAGGAGATGGCTATAAATCTGTCAGAATGGACAACAGAAACAAACAGTCGTCAGAAGGAAGCAAGTGTTGTCTCATCAGCCAGTGTATCCACGGAGACAGACACAAACTTTATATGTTTAGTTCCAAACTTTGCTTGTTTAGAAAGATTATTATTCCAACTAAAGCAGACATCTATTAGCATAAATGTCTTCTCATAATCGAGTATGGTGAAAACTTTGGTCTTCCAAACAAACGAATAAGTTTAAGAAAGTTCCACTTTTTCACAAATAGGGAGAAACGTGACGCCAGAGAGGTCGGTTACTAACAGGTCTATTTCTTTGATCGGTGTCTATACTCATTCTTTATTTACATTTCACCGGAAAAGCGCGAAGTACGAAATACAGGTCAGTACCACTTTCATAAATATAGCAGTCATAAAAATTACATCCTTTCAGTGCGCGCGGCTTAACAACTGTAATATAGGACTCTGCTGTATAAAATAGTACCAGCTATGAAATTTTGACGCAAATACGTCCTGCTGTGTGACCAACACAGTAACTGGTTAACTAGTCAATGGCATCTTGCTAGAATATCTGCACTAACAAGATTTCTGCTACTATTTGGATTCTACTAGACAGGCAGATTCATTCACAGTTTTTGTTCAGTAAGACTTAACCAGTTGTTACTTGCGACAGAAACAAGATCTGCACGTCCTGCACTATTACGCGATAACTGCTTTAAAATTATGCATTTCAGAAGCTCTTTCTTTTATATTTCAGTACGTTCTAACTGACAAAGATGCAATTTAAACAATTTTAATGATATTCCTTTCAGCCCTTTATGAATCTAGTTTTAGGCTCTAAACTCATAATTATACTGATCTACCTTACTATTTAGGCACCAAAAGAAAATAATCTAACAAGATAGGTAATTTTGACGTTTTGTTGACCGTGCATCTCAGTATATATCAAACTTGATGCACAAAATTTGTTTCACAGTAAGTTTTATTTCATGTCTCTACATGTTTCGAGCGCTTGTGCTCATCATCAGGAGGTCAAAATTGCATTACACAGCCTTTGGCATCATCACACCTATAGGTGGCCGTCTGGTGCACGTCGGTGTTTCATCGAATATATTCTGCAGCTACTGTGTGTTAGTGGGCACCGCTGCAGCACAGTGGTTAAGGTGCTGTGCTACAAATCAGAAGGTCGCTGGCTCGATCGCAGCTGGTGCCAGCGGATTTTTCATTGACATAAAATCCCTCTGATCGCACTATGGCCCTGGGGTCAACTCAGCCTCTAACAGAAATGAGTACTAGGATTATTTCCTGGGGGTAAAAGCGGCCGGTGCGTAAGGCTGACAACCTACCACCATCCTGTGCCGTTGTCACGAAATCTGGGAACCTTAACTTCCTGGAACCCTCTGGGCATGTCCAGGCCTGTAACGGGACTGTTTTACCTTTTACTATGTGTTAGCAGCAAATGCATTTACGGGAGAAGAAAATTCCAAAGTTTAGGTTTCGGCTTCCTTTAATTAGGACGTAAGATTCTGCAGCTGCACGTCTAGCTTTATCTTACAAGAGGACAATCACGTTTGAGGGCGGAAACGTGGTATTGGGTGTCTAATGAAGAAAAGCCGAAAGATTTGCGCAAAATTGTTGAGTATTAGACAGGCCTACTTCTGAGAGATGGAAGGACCGACGGGCAGAGAGTAAGTTGGCAAGGAAATAGGAGACGAAAACAGGGGTGAGACGGGGAGCGATCGTAATAATTAAAGAGTCGTCGTGTCTGGTCCTAGCTGTTCCAAGTAATAAAGCAATTACAAACGTAGCAAGATGAACGGACGAGTTACTACTGTCAACCATAGTCGTTAAGACACTCCCTCGCTTGGTCGACTTTCAGGGTCCATATACGGACGACAGCAACGGCGTAGATGGGAATCCGGAAGGAAAAGCCTCGTAAATAAGTAGGACTAGTATCGCATGTCTCAGAGATGTGCTCAAATGCAAGAAATTGAAGTTACAGGAGCGGAAAAACAACCACAGTACTGGCCGGCAGTTGTACTAAAGGCGACACGGAGGAATATTAATGGCTTCGAAACGCTTTTCTGTTTACATTTTAGAGAAAGAGAGCCGGACAGCGAAAATAAAAAAAACACATTATATCACTTTAAAATCTCTGACCTTTTGGCCGGCTATCTTGATCTGGATTTTTCGTTGTTGTCTGCAATCACTCCTGGCACTTGACGGTTGTTTGACCGTGCATCTTCCTCATGAAATAAAGTGAAATGTCAACTTGATCCAACAAGGTAATTTTATTGATGTATTCTTAGCTCGACATGTTTCGGGTACATACGCACATCATCAGGGGCATTAGATGTTGAGTTGCAGCATACGGTTTTCTGCACCGAGTTTTTGGATGGGTGGTGGTCTTGAGAGCCGCTGCGTAGGTCGTGTGTACGGTGCGGATGGTGTCGCGCGGCACCATCCGCACCATCAACACGACCTACGCAGCGGCTCTCAAGACCACCACCCATCCAAAAACTCGGTGCAGAAAACCATATGCTGCAACTCAACATCTAACGCTCCTGATGATGGGCGTATGTACCCGAAACATGTCGAGCTAAGAATACATCAATAAAATTACCTAGTTGCATCAAGTTGGCATTTCACTTTACTCCTGGCACATTTCGACCTCCAATATTTAACATTTCTTTCCACACAAACAACACGCCACACACACGCACACACACACACAAACACACACACACACACACTTGCCAGTTCATTAGTCAATAATCAGGCTACCATTCAACTCAGTACGGACGAACTACTGACGTCATTAAATATAGTGACGGAATTAAGACGTGAGTAACTACGTGACTAAACAACTGAGCATTTTCTAGAGGAATTTTATTTGAAGATTCGGTTCCTTCCAGGCGTACTGACGTAATTAGGGAAGAGGCGAAAAGCGAAACCAGTATCGTGCACACATATAGGTTTCATGTGTTGCCTGATAGATACTTAGGTTTTTTTCACGACGCCGTATCCAGTGCAGTGATATACGATATCGAATGATGTGAGATAATGATGGTGGTATGTTGGTAAGTGCTTGCATGAGGACAGACTTGGGTTTTCTGAAGCTTGCAATCCTCCATCCTCCTGGAGAGATTGCAAGAAGTCATACAGAAAATCAGTCAAGAGTATCGATATCTCGACAAACATTTAAAAATAAAAAATGTGCGACGCTACCACAACACCAATACTTTGAAATTTACTGTTCACAATACACGTACATATCGCACACGGGCTGCAATAGTGGCACAATCCAAAAACTGCCCATTTGGAGTTAACATGACGATTGAGATAAAAAAAATCCTAATAACAACAACCGAAAATAATAGCATCTATTGGGGTATGTTTCAACTAAAATTGTGTCGGTTTTGTCGGATACAATTGTTATAATTTTTTAGCTCAATCGTAGTATTAAACTCCAAATGGCTATTTTTTTTATTGTACCACTATGTCATCCTATGAGCGATATGTGGAATACGCAATATACAAGCTTATATAGATACGTATTTACATATTTGAGAATCCAAGAGTGTGTAATTAGGTTAGAATGAAGCTGTTATGGTGAAATTAACACCAAATTGTGCGGATAGCGTTAATGTTTCCTTGCGTCACAGAGGTTCCTCTAGCCTCTTATTTTGTTACGAAATGAAGGGATGTTATTGAAAAATGGGCGAATATCAAGCGGAGTGGAAATAAATGGACCGCGCGCCTGATTACATATTTTCGGTAAGAGTTTTGTCTACATATCGCGAAGTCTGCAATCAGTAAAATCTGAAGAAATATCCACAGACATCTGGGCGTTGGTACTCTGTATAATCGTCAAACTTCCTCATAATCTTAGTAATTAACCAACTTAATGCAAAAAATCTTGTTTTGTAATAAGTTTATTATATGCTTCTACATGTTTCGAGCACTGTGTGATCATCATCGGGATGTCAAAGTTGTATTATACAGCATCTGGTATCATCAAACCTGTAGGTGGCCGTCCGGTGCACCGGAGAGTAGTTGATAAAATTGATCTGAAATTTCTAATTACTGCTACAAACGTTGTGGGAATATTATGTTTTAGGACGATCAGAAGCTAAAGGGAATCTGAGCCAGACGAAGGAAAGTATAATTCATAGAGATGCCGCCACTTGATCTGGCGCTGCAGTCGTCACAAACTTGTGCTGCTGTTTGGACTGCGAGATACAGTTCCATGCAACTTTTCAGTTCAAATTCGGACTCTAACAACGTAGAGTTACATTACAAATAAGCATATAAATACTGCCATGTGGTGCACATTCAACGATTTTTTTAATCAATTTCTGTTATCCGTGTGCCTTTCCTACGTCTAGTGTCAAAGTGGATGCACAATGGGAGGACTGTCCCAGCTGGGTTGAGAGGCATGTTAATCTTCAGAACTACAAGACGGATTTTGATAAAATTTGGAAAGGCGAACCTACACAATTACTTAAGCGAATTTAATTTCGGTCCGTACTGGTCCAATAAAATTCCTGGCCTTCTGTGAGACACGTGTGGTCGTACCAAGAACTGGCAGCCCGAACCACGTAAAATACAAAGCACATGTATTTCTAACACTACACACAATAAAGGTATATTTTCATGTATTACGTTTGACGAAATACAGTGAATTATATGACTACAAAGTTACACTCCTTTTCACTGTCTTCTCTTGCACATTATCCTCTTCTTCTCTTTATTCTCCTTCATCCTCGTGGGTTATGGCAACTCCTTATCTCAATAGCCACAAAATCCTTTTTCGAGCTTCTCCATGGTCTAAACTTACTATTAAAGTTCTTTCTTTTTAATTCCACGTAGTATCCAGCAAAATATCTTTACGTATTCTAACAAAGTGGCCTTCATTAATACTCTGTACTCTCATAAACATTATAACAGACATTAACTTTCACTCTTATTTCTCCCTGTTCTCCTTAACTTCATAAATATGCCCAACGCTTGTTCTATCTTCAAAACATCCATCGCTTTTATTTCGTCGCGCATGATATCTCTTCTCCCTGCAGGCCCACAACGAGCAGCTTAATTTAAAATTTTCGCGGTACCACATTTAAACTGGGAAGACATTGGTTTCCAAGTCACTGGACCAGTGGTGTGTCGACCGTCTTGGAGTACAGATTTCTAGCTTATATTCTTTGTGTGTGTGTGTGTGTGAGAGAGAGAGAGACAGAAAGACTGTGTGTGTGAGAGAGAGAGTTTGTGTGTGTGTGTGTGTGAGAGAGAGAGAGAGGCGTGTGAGGGAGAGAGAGAGAGAGAGAGTGTGTGTGTGTGTGAGAAAGAGAGAGAGAGAGAGAGAGAGAGTGTGTGTGTGTGTGTGTGTGAGAGAGAGAGATAGAGAAATTGTTGTGTGTGAGGGAGAGAGAGAGTGTGTGTGTGTGTGTGTGGTGCGGGCGCACGTGCTGAAGAAATTACAAGTTCTCATTAGACATAAGTTAATACGTAAAGGAAGACTCGAATGCAATATTCCTATAAGTCATCGGTTTTTCCCATCGACCAAGTGCAGAACCGCCCGAACAGAAGTATTCCGTGGCACTCACGTTAAGTAAATAACGTTGGTACTTCATTCCGTTTACCTTAAATTATAGACGAACATGGCGTTTCCAGGGTTGTCATCACTGCTAACGTCAGTCTCATGTCACGTGCAAATTCGCAGCTAAACTGTCACAAACACTCAGGCCAACACATCAGAAATCAAACAATCAAGACGATCGGATAGACATCGACCTGGAAGTCCGATTGACTACAACATGTCATGTCACTTCTCGACAAATAAGGTCGAATTCGGTTATAACGTTAAGAAAGGGACTGAATATTTTGTGTGGTGTTCAATGTTAATAAAAATCCAACCAGATGTAACAGTATGCAGATATTTCCCTCCAACGTGGCCCGATCGGGCCACGTTGGAGGGAAATAGCTGTGCCGATATTATGACCTGCACCGGAGGTTGCGGTTACAGTTTTTAGTACTCCTGATGATGGGTGCTGTGACACCCGAAACATGTAGAGTGACTTTGCAGTGAATAAATATCTGCGTACTGTTGCATCTGGTTGGATTTTTATTAACATTGA
>Ga0131853_10022554_pt1 | contig 11385 bp, 5 predicted proteins | sample TergutLab28metaG_FD_92764 | JGI IMG/M metagenome (GOLD analysis project Ga0131853, IMG submission 92764) | Labiotermes labralis P1 segment gut microbial communities from Petit-Saut dam, French Guiana - Lab288 P1 (version 2) (version 2) | ecosystem: Host-associated > Arthropoda: Insects >...
GTGTGTGGTGTGTGTGTGTGTGGGTGTGTGTGTGTGTGGTGTGTGTGTGTGTGTGTGGTGTGTGTGTGTGTGTGGTGTGTGTGTGTGTGGGTGTGTGTGGGTGTGGTGTGTGTGTGTGTGGTGTGTGTGTGTGTGTGTGGTGTGTGTGTGTGTGGTGTGTGTGTGTGTAGAAAAGTTAAGAAGTTGAAACTAAATGGACAAATAACAACGCTGTATTTAGAATAATCACGCGATAACAAAAGTTTTTCACCACTAGAACCGAAAAGCAGATAAAGGTAAAGCAGTCCCGTTACAGGCTTTGGAGTGGCCCACAGGTTTCCAGGAAGTTGAGGTTCCCAGATTTATGAAAACGGTACAGGATGGTGGTAAAGTTGTTAGCCTTACGCACCGGCCGCCTTTACCCCCTGGAAATGTTCTTGGTACTCATTTCTTTTAGAGGCTGAGTCGACCCTAGGACCATGGTGCGATCGGAAGGATTTTATGTCAATGAAAAGTTCCAATGACAACAACTGGGATCGAACCAGCGACTTTCCGATTTGTAGCACAGCACCTAACCACTGTGCTACCGCGGTCCCACTAGAGCCGAAGGAAACTCATAAATACACTCTGTTTGGGGGGTGGGGGGAAGTGATTTTTAAAAAAATCCACCCTTCTGGAAAAAATCCCTTGTTGGCACGTGGACAGGCTACGAGAAGTGCTGCATACATGTACGTATACAGGAAGTGTCGATTTTCCGCGGCTGAGGGCATGTGTTGAGACCGCTTCGAAATGTTGCTGACCCGGTAACAGGAGAGGGCATTGATTAAGATTAATCTAACGTGCAGAACAGAAAGTTGATCATTACGTCAGAAACAACAGAACTGCTGTACTGGCAGAGCATTTCAGTGCATATCCAAACACAGAAATTTGTTTGGCATAGCAGAGTGCAGGTACACACGACAGGGTTTGTTGGATTCAGAACGAAGGAGAAAACGCAACTAGACAAGAAATGGGGCGCTGGCCCCTCTGTAAGGTGTAATTAAACCAGCACCGCTCTTTAATTGCAAAGAACTTTAAGGACGGACCGACACTGAATTCTAAGGGGAACGAACGCGGAACTGAAGGCAATATTTCAGATTGGTTATAAGATATTATTAAAACTGAAACACAATTGGCCATAATAGTGTTCGCAGTGGTCTGTCCGAGGTAAAAACTGAAGCCGATGGCACAAATTACAATCTAACCGCCTCAAACTTGATAGGAGAAAAGTGACGGTATTAGCTTGCCTTGTCCTTCACGGTATAAGTACAGGAAACAAACATCTCTGCGTTTACGAGAAAGCATCTCGCCAATTACGAGATACGTACCAGAAACATGGCGCAGTCAGCTAGGACCAAGAAACAGTCGACGAATCTGAAGATAACTACCATTCAAAGCGAAAAACAAAAGAAAGTATTGATTATGTGAATAACCTTCTCCTACTTAAAATCTTAAAATGTGTATAGGATATACAAAAATATAAGTTTGCCTAATGTTTTATACGACTGCGATATGTATTCTCTTCCCTGTATAAGAAGGGCGCGCTGAATGTTTGGCCTTTTAGGAGGGAAGGGCTTAAGAAGGCTGGGGAAGAGTACGGGATAACGAGACGCGTGCTTGGTACTGTTAATCGAACATGGCAAGAAGATTCTGAATGAAGGTATCACGATGTGCTTGCAATTCAATTAACGTTACACAGTATACGTCAACACAATATTTTTTGTTCTTAAGAAAGGCTATATGTTTCGACTTAAAGTTAGTCATCTTCAGGCCCTTACAACATTTTTATTACCAGATGCTTTGCCCACTTTGGGATCCCATAATATTTACAATTGTGGAATAAATGTAGTTAAAAACTTTCTAAAAAGATTTAGATTTTGTTTATAAAGTGTGTTATTTACAGATTATATCTAAACATTAAAATATTAAAAATTCTTCCTTAACAGTGCGTTAATGTTCACCGGATATTCAGCTGTGAGTTCTGTTGTGTTGTGGCTGATGTTGGGGTACTTCTATTTTTCCTACTTGATAAGGATAGTTGTGTTTTCCACCCGATATCGCAGTCTGGATTGTTGCACGGTATTGTCGGGTAAAGTTTTCTGCAGTTTTTGCTGTTGTGTTACAACAGAACGTGTAAGTTTCTAGTAACTGCATTTCTCTCGACAACTACGATCGTAATGGAAGTTAGTTTTTGTTTTGTTAGTCGGGTTTGTAATTCTATTAATTAAATTATCAAAAAGACTTACACGTATTTCGTTGTTTTTTTCGCTGGTTTTTCATTCCTTGTGGTCAGACTTTGTAGATGTGTGTACCTTCTGCTGGGTGTTGACACTGTTCGATATTTTGTTCTATACTGTTTTTGCTCACCGTGTTATGATCACTGAGCGGGCTTTTGGATAACTGCTCTGGTGTACTGTCTTTGTGGGTGACGTGAGTTGGCGTCTCTATTGCTTTTTATATGTGCTGCCCTCTTTGAGAAGACTTTCTCACTATTGTTTCGAATATCGGATTGATCTGCACGGTGATTCTGTCATTTATCTGGTTTCCGTTTTTGGTTTGTCTGTAAATGTAAAATTTCTAAAGGTTATCAAGCATTTTCCCCTTTCTTTCAAAGTTTAATTACGTTCATTATTTCGTTCATTGGGCCAAAAGAGTGTCCCTCGTTAACGAAATGTTGGGCGAATGTGGATCTGTTGTTTGAGTATTTAAAGTCATTGTAATGTTCGCGGTACCTCACATGGAAGGGACGGCCGGTCTGACCTGTGTATATCTTGTGGCATGTGAGACATTCAAGCTGGTAAACTCCAAAAATAAATCCTTATCAAATAGGAAAAATAGAAGTACCCCAACATCAGCCACAATACAACAGAACTCACAGCTGAATATCCGGTGAACATTAACGCACTGTTAAGGAAGAATTTTTAATATTTTAATGTTTAGACACTATCTGTAAATAACGCACTTTATAAACAAAACCTTTGTAGAAAGTTTTAACTACATGTATTCCACAATTGTAAACATTATGGGATCCCACAGTGGGCAAAGCATTGGTAACGAAAATGTTGTAAGGGCCTGAAGATGACTAACTTTTAGTCGAAACATGTAGCCTTTCTTAAGAATAAAAAAGATTGTGCTGACGTATACTGTGTAACGTTAATTGAACTGCAAGTAGAGCGGATCATTGTGGATTAAATGAGAGCAGGTGAGAGCAAGTACGTGAGAATAGAAAATATACAGGGTTATTCGAAATGATTGTCGGGGTTTTAACAACTTGCCACCTTGTTCTCCAGATGCAACCCCATGTGATTTTTTTCAATGGGGTTACGTCAAGGATCAGGTTTATGTTCCTCCTCTTCCCGCAAGTATCCCGGAACTGAAGGTACGAATAAGAACCGCCATTGAAACCATCACCGCTGACACGCTACAAACAGTTTGGAACGAACTCGATTATCGTGTTGATGTTTGTAGGATCACAATGGATGAACATATAGAGAAACTGTAGGTATGTAACAAAAACTTGGAGTGTTGTTCTATTAAATAAAAAATATATAGTCCTATCTCAAGTGTATTGTTTATGACAAGTTGTTAAAACCCCGACAATAATTTTGAATAACCCTGTATATTATGTACAATAATTTTGAATAACCCTGTGTATTATGTACAATAATTTTGAATAACCCTGTATATTATGTACAATTTTCGTAAAAACCTCGGAGGGGAAATGGCCAACGGACAGCCTAGAAGTACACTGGAGATAAATAACAAACGAGCCTTATTCAAGAGAATATGAGGAGCTTAGCTTGATTTATCTGGCTTAGGATGTGAACACATTTTAAGCTCTTCAGAACACAGTGCAGAATTTTTGAACTTTATAAAAGGCGGACGTTGCTTGAACAGCTCTGTCACCTATTAGGTTCCAGAGAAGATTTCTCTTAAATGGAGCTATTTCATGCTACTGTGACCAAAGGAACGGATGCGGCCCCTGTATGAAAACTTTGCTCCAAAATGTGCCTTCCCCAGCGATCAAGGCACAGTTTTAGCCTAATTTAACTAATGAAAATGTAAGAATGTCTGTATTCAGATTCCGAATTTCACAAACTTTTAATCTCTGTTGCATTCGTTACAACAGGATTCCAACGTTCTTGCTGTTGGTTGCATATGAAAGCTTCTAGTTATCACAGTGCACAGTGTGCACAGTTCTTAACACAGCCTAATTTACATAATTAATTATTATCCTACTGTTTATATATATATGTAAAACAGAGCACTCGTACAATCGTGATGTATCTACGTAATCGCTTACAGGCTGTTTTATATTATTAGCTGGCCAGATTAACACAAAACAGTAATTCTTATAATAAAACCAACTAGATGCATTAATTTCTCCAAATTATTTGAGGAATAAAACTCTACATGTTTCGGACAGTTTCTCTGTCCATCACCAGGATTCTAGCACTGTACACACAGCAATACATACACCCATTGCCGTGTGTACAGTGAAAAACTCCTGATGATGGACAGAGAAACTGTGCGAAATATGTAGAGTTTTATTCCTCAAATAAATTGGAGAAATTGGTGCGTCTAGTTGGTTTTATTATAAGAATATATCACGATGTACGGTCACCTGAGTGTCAAAAACAAAGCAGTAAGTATGACAAATTATCCTCGCATCTACAAACTTCACAATTTGCTCTATCTCTGTCTCTCTCTCATTTTCCACTCACACTAACAGAACATTTATTCCTTATCACATTCACTTAGTCATCAATGAGATGTTCTGTTTGTAAAGAATGCCGATATTCTCTCCTCCAAAAATTATTACAACATACAATTGTATAGCATGTATATTACTAGGTGCAGAATAATTAATACACAGAAATTCAAATGGACACATAAAGAAGGCACGAGTAACATTCAGAGTGTGTCATATGGTGATGTTACAGGGAATTGTTAGGTGAGCGAATTGGTGCGTAGGGGATAGATGAGAGGAAGGAAAGCAAACAGACAGACAGAGGGAAGGCAGAGGGAAGCGTACATACATACATACATACACACAGATACGATACACACATACATAAATACATACTACATACATAATACATACATACGTACATACACACATAGTACATAATACATACATACACACACATACATATACACACATACATAAATACATACATACATACACACATACATAATACATACATGCATAATACACACATACATACACACATACATACATACACACATACATACATACATACACACACACATACATACGTACATAATACATACATACATACATAATACATACATACATCCATACATACATACAAGCAGAGACATATATACATACATACAAACATACAGACAGACAGAAGGAAGAAAGGAAGGAAGCATAACTGCACACTGAATGTTACAATAAAGTGAATTCAAATGGTGCGGCAAAGAATTCAATCCAATACGCTACAATCAATCTGTGAACTGTCCAAAACACAACTGACTGTAGGGAACTGAGTAGTTCTGGTGAAGCCCAACGTTGCACATTGAAGAGTAGAGTTCGCCAGCCTCTTACGAAACCCGCAGAGAAACAGAATCCTCTAGGCCAATTCTTGCGTCATTTACAGATTCAACCGTGGTTCCTTGTACGAAATACTGTGGTATTTTCCTTCCATCTACATTCAGAGTTTACTAATGTTATATCAACATCAGGTTTATCGAAGACGTCTGTGCGTTTCTCATCTCTTCTACACACGATCCGCCCGGCCCATTCTCTTGAGGATCTCCTCGTTTCAACTACTGCAGTTTCTCCATATAGCTAGTCTGTACAGGATTCTTTCTGTGTGGATTCGAACATGAACACTGAGAGCAGCTACCAGTATTTAAGACGAGACATAATAAGAAGCATGGCTAATGAGGTGGAAAATTGCTGTAGTGGAGTACACGAATATATTGAACATACCGCAGAAGAAGGACGCTGTTTGACAGAGTTCACATTGAAGTAAGCGTGATGACAAGCCTTCTGCAATTCATTATGTTTGGGAAACCCCTAAGAATAATTCGGTGAATAATTTCTTTGCGCGAGGAGTTTATAGGGCATTTCAGTGCACTTATAGGGCATTTCAGTGCACTTATAACATGATAAAGTATTTAAATTTAGACGTTCATTTGCATGTGTCGAGCTAATACAGCGGATTGTTGCATTTCTGTGAACTGACCTGTCACCCCTATCCGTGCCACCTGCGCCGCAGACCAAGGAGCTTATACCCAGTGGTCGTATATGACGTCAGAGACAAAGAATGGCGTCGTTTCAAAGAGACCACATTATGCACTCGGAATCCCCGTCTTATCATCCACACCCCCGCGCTCAAAAAAGGGTTGTAGACACCTTCAACCGTCCACTATGGAAATAGTGCATGGGAGCGGGTAGACCGAGTGCGAAATGCGATGGCACGCGCGCAGAAACCAGATTTCGTCTTTCGGTGAAACGGACGAGTACATTTAAATCGGCGGGGGTGTCAGTTCAGTCGACTACTGGCAGCCGAGGTGTGCGCATCAGCGGCAGTAGAGTCCAGTTGAAACGTGATGGCAAATGGTGACGCAAGGGGGTGGGGATGTGAAGGGGAAACTGGCGAATGGAGTGGGTAGCCAGCACTCTTCACACTACCTCGGAACATGGTGTATCCAGCATTAACTACCGCTGATGCGCACACCTCGGCTGCCAGTAGTCGATTGAACGGACGCACCCGCCGATTTAAATGTACTCGTCCGTTTCGCCGAAAGACGAAATCTGGTTTCTGCGCGTTTGCTATCACATTTCAAAAGCAGTCTAATGCTGGATACACCATGTTCCGAAGTAGTGTGAAGGGTACTGACTACCCACTCCATTCGCCAGTTTCCCCTTCACTTCCCCTCCCCATGTGTCACCGTGTGCCATCACGTTTCATCTGTACTCTGCTAAGGTTTGGAGGGGGTTGGACCACGCCCGAGCCTCTAGGGGAGAAAGGGGAGTCTACTTGAACATGACGGACAGCAGTCGATACGAATTTTGGTGTTGATTTTTACGTCTCTTTAATATTTATTTGCGTTAAATATCGACATCCATATGTCACACCTCTCGCTGTCACTCACAGAAGGTTGAATGTTACTGTTCGGCCAATGACTGTCATAAATATGGCGTACAGAGCATCACGTGACGAGAAGATTCACAGTTTGCACTGGTAAGATGATTAAATCCGGGAACACAGTGCCGAAACAGCTAGTTTCAAAGTGTCAGTGGAAGGAGACCATTGTGTAGACCAGAACATAGATGGCAGGAACGTAATAAAATATACTAGAAACTACATTACGTCACAGACGAGATAACGCATGGAGTACTGTGCTTAAACATGCGTCTAGGATATATCAATAATTTCCAACGAGATGCAACACAAAGCAATCTATTTATTATTCTGCAAGTTCACTCTGCATGTTTCGGGTGTCAACCACACCCATCATCAGGAGTACACAAAACTGTAACTACAGCCTCCGGTACTGGTCATACCCACCTCCCTCCAACGTGGCCAAGTTTGGCTACGTTGGAGGGAGGAACTGCACAAAAAATATGACCAGTACCGGAGGCTGTAGTTACAGTTTTGTGTACTGCTGATGATAGTTGTGGTTGACGCCTGAAACATGCAGAGTGAACTTGCAGAATAATAATTAGACTGCTTTGTGTTGCATCTCGTTGCATAATTATTAATATAGATGAGCGATGCACGGAACCATAAACATAAAATGTATCTAGGAATTCCACATCAAGAAAAACAATAAGGACAAAGTACGAAGGAACCACATCAATAGCAGCGAAAGTATCGGCCATGGTGTTGGTGGATGTGTTGGTGATGATGACACAAAGGGGATAGTTTGTGTTTTCAGGTGCCTTTGTATAGCAGTTGCAAAAAGCGACTACTCGCTTTACGTCCGTCCTTCCTTCCATCTTTCCGTATGGCAAAACACGACTCACACCGGCTGGATTTTCCTGAAATTGCATACTTGAGATTTTCACTAAATTTTGTTGGTATATTCCGGTTTCGGTTAAAATCGGCGCATTAATCGAAGATCCAGATGAAGATCCTCGTATATTTATGTAACTGGTTGTTGTAATGAATGTAGACTATGTTTCCTGTGAGGTACGGCCTGCAGCCTAGGAACAGTTGCGGATGGAAAGAGTGCTCTTTGTGAGACACGGACTGAAGACTGAAAAACAACGGACGATCTAAACATCTCGCCGTTTACGAGATAAGAACGGTAAATTTAATGGCTCTCCCTCTACGAGATAAGTTCAGGATACGCGGTATCTCCCCATTTACGAAAGAAGCACAACACATTTGATATATTTTTCAGAGATGAGGCCAAGGAACGATGCAGGTCCAGAGAGCTGAAGATTTAATATAACTGTCATCCCACGCAAACAAAAATAAAACATTTGACAGAAATCTTCCCGTTGTGCAGTAACAATTGCACAATACATTATACACCGTCAGTAAACATCATCATCAATACACGTAGTTCTGAGGTGTGCCATCCCCGTTGTGCGTTTAAACTATATGCTAAGGTGAATTTCGTCAAAAACGCAACTATAAATTATGGCTAAATTATGGTGTTTATTAGCAAGGAAGAACTACATGTTTCGGCCTATAGCGGCCATCTTCAGGTTCTGACAATTTTCTGCTAAAAGAGTTTATATAATATGCTTAAACATCACCACGCGGTTTAAGCATATTATATAAATTCTTTTAGCAGGAAATTGTCAGAACCTGAAGATGGCCGCTATAGGCCGAAACATGTAGTTCTCCCTTGCTAATAAACACCATCATTAATTGTGTTTTTGACGAAATTGAACTTACCATATAACATCAATATAGTGATACAATGTACGCAATAGGTTACACTGTGGCTACATGTTTCGACCGTAAACTGTCATCATCAGGCCAATAAAGAACATTTTGTTTTTAAGGTACAGAAAGGCAGTACTGAATGGGATCCCACTCAGTACTACCTTTCTGCACCTTAAACAAAATGTTCGTTATTGGCCTGATGATGACCGTTTACGGTCGAAATATTTAGCCATAATGTAACCTATTGCATACATTATATCACTATATTGATGTCGTTGTGTACTGACAGTATATAATATATTGTACAAATAGAACAATCTGTTAGAACTACACTGAAAATATTCACGAATAACAGTGGTTAGTAACAGAATGCAGTCGTCAGGATAGTTACGGCTGCGGACATTTCCTAGCTAGTCAAGTATTATTTGACATCTGAGTACTAAGAAAGTACACATTTGTTTAGTTTTCTACGCGCCTTTCTCAAATAAAGGACTTCTATTTCACCCGACCCTGCTATCGCGTCTTCCGGTTTCTTATGTGTTATAATTAGCACCAAATTTGTAAGAACCGTCCTTTATCTCTTACTCCAAATGGCTCATTAAAAAAAATTGAATGGACGGCGAAATACTTCCACTTCTTTTGAAAAACATTTTCCTCAATTTTATTTCATATTCCACTGGGCATGTGGCGCGTATGGGTGAGTAGAGGGGGGTGTATAGGGTCTTGCTGGGGAAACCGGAGGGAAAGAGACCACTGGGGAGACCTAGGCGTAGATGGATGGATAATATTAGGATGTATCTCCAGGAGGTGGGATGTGGGTATATGGACTGGATTGGGCTGGCCCAGTATAGAGACAGTTGGCGGAGGCTTGTGAGTGCGGTAATGAATTTTCGGGTTCCGTGAAATGCAGGGAATTTCTTGACTAGCTGCAAACCAGTTAGCTTCTCAAGAAGGACTCTGCACCATGCAGTAAGTAAGTATTCCACAAATTGTTTAAAACAATAAGAATGAAAGACGTGGCCAGTAAACACCCTCCACACGTTAAACGTCGATACACGTCAGGCCCCAACACCTTCCTCAAGTGCAAAAGTCTTCACGTTTCAGTTGAATGGTAGTTGTGAATACTGTGACAGGTAGTTACCTTGCCTATCGACAGGACTTAACTTTCAATTCAATGGCACGTCTGGGTCAAGTGGCGCGACGACTTATGGGGGTTTATAGTACTCCAAATATGGGAAGTATGTAGTCAAAAACAATTGTATCAGTTGAGATGTTTATTGACTATAAACTAGAAAACTACGTCTTATGTATATTGGACCGTGCATCATTGTGATAGCTGAAGAATAAGAGACCAACTGGATGTCACTCCTGATGATGGATGTATTAATGTCCGAAACATGTTGAGCATAGAAGAAGTGAAATAAAACTTAGTAAATAGTGACATCAAGTTGGTCTCTTATTCTTCAACTAGAAAACTACATGTTTCGGCGCTTTATTGGCCATCGTCAGGTTTTCTCCAATATAACCTAGGGTTATTCTATATATAGTGCGCGTGCATGTTGTTTTGATGGAGAGAGCTCTACATCAGGACTTTATTGTGTAATCTTTATATTGAAATGCTCGTGGTAGGGTCTTGGCTAAATCGTGCGAAGGGGCTTTAATAACGAGGCTCAGTTCTTGGTATGCTGATTTTTGTAAAGGATTGTCCCTCTTCTTCTTTTCTAATATGGGTTTGTGTCCACTGGGAGGCCCGAGCGTGACCTTGGAAGTACAGTCAGATTTTCTGTGGGGGAACAGAGACGTGTGTGAGAACGGTAAACTATTTCGGGGCGGATCGAATTAGATTTTAGTTGCTGCTTGAGGGAAGAGAAATGAGTAGTCTGGTACTTACTTATACGTCGGGTGTCTAAAAGTGTTTCGAGCCCCTTGGTTGTCCAATTGATATGTAAAGTTGTGTTTGACTATATATGTATATTACCCCCCTGAGGCACTGAGGCCCAACGCGGCCATGGCCTCCTCATTTTGACATTTCTAGATCACACACAACGACGCAGCACAGTCGGTAGGACTCCTCTGGAGGCGTGATCAGCCCGTCGCAGAGACCTCTACCTGACAGCACACAACACTCACAACAGACAGACATCCATGCCGCAGATGGGATTCGAACCCGCAATCTCAGCAGGTGAGCGGTCGTAGACCTGCGCCTTAGACCGCGCGGCCACTGGGACCGGCGTTTGACTATATACCTCCCATATTTGGTTTACACACACAACGGGGATGACAATCTCGAGATCAGAATGCAGGACAAAATCACAGTGTGAGGATTGATAATAGTACCTTCGAGAGGGTGGAAGAGTTTAAATACTTGGGAACAACTTTAACAATCCAAAATTCTATTCGGGAAGAAATAAAGTGTAGACTGAGGTCAGGAAATGCTTGCTATCATTCGGTGCAGAATCTTTTGTCTTCCAGGTTGCTGTCCAGGAAA
>Ga0131853_10022557_pt1 | contig 11384 bp, 7 predicted proteins | sample TergutLab28metaG_FD_92764 | JGI IMG/M metagenome (GOLD analysis project Ga0131853, IMG submission 92764) | Labiotermes labralis P1 segment gut microbial communities from Petit-Saut dam, French Guiana - Lab288 P1 (version 2) (version 2) | ecosystem: Host-associated > Arthropoda: Insects >...
CAAAAGGACGAAGGAACATAGGACGACCGAGGAAGAGATGGAGGGACCAACTTCATCTTGAGGATCAAGGAACAGGAAACACACCTAACCCTTCAGGAACATGATGATGATGATGATATAATCTTATAATAACTGTGTATGTTCATCCAAGGTGTTCGTATAAGAACACTTTACGATATTCCTCTTACGATTTTAATGCCGTGAGTTATCGCATCCTTGATGTGTAGCAACAAATTTACCATGAAAATAAGCTAGAATATTAATAATGTGCAATGTTACCTACCATTCACTTTTTCCTGACTCAGCAAAAGTTAAGAAAATCTTGGTAGACCTCATTTACGTAAATGTGCTATGTGCCAGGTTGACTACTGCAACTACTAATACTGTAGCAGCAGCAGTGGTTGTGGTAATCGTAGTAGTAGTGTGTGTGTATGTGTGTTGCCTATGTATGCATTCATATATTGTGAAAACATCTCACATAAGGACAACACTCTTCCTTCTCTCCTACATTTGAAAACAAATTCTGAACAACACGTCCATCCCTTTACTCTCAAAAGCTGTCACTTAAGATACACACCCAGTATATATTTCCTCTGTTTTGTTTTGGATACAAAATTGTTTTAAACATTAGTGTACTTCAGTCCCTTTAGGTCTACCTTCAAGAACACATTATTTAACTACTTCCCTCATTCACCATTACCATTGTACCCTACAGACTTATGCATGAGATGACTAAACATGTAAAGTTTATTTTAACTGCAATAAACTTGAATTCCTGATCCACTTTTAGCAATGTATATCAGTGATTTAAGAAATAATACAGTAATTTTTTTATCAACATGTATATGGCCTCTTGATCTCAAATTGTTATCCTTCAAAAAATATTTCTCCTTGTAGTGGTATAATTGTGTCACTTTATCCCTCATAACTTTAGCATATTACTAACTCACCTCATAACATAACAACTTTTATCTCTGCAGGTGGATGCAGAAACTGAAAAGGAAATTACATTTGCAGAGATCTGTGAGAAGAGTGAAAAACTGGGTAAAGGGCTAGCAAGTCAAGGGATCACTTATGGAGATGTAGTAGCTATTTGTAGCGAGAACAACCTTGACTACTTCTGGATTGTTTTAGGAGTTCTTCGGGTAGGTGCAAGCTGTGCACTGCTCAGTCCAACATATACAGCAAGTAAGTTATATATCGTTCCTGCAATTTTGTATATCAGCAATGTGGCTGTTCAAAATGTGAACAGTAAATGTAAACTCAGGGCAAAAAAAGAGACAGACAGGTTCACACTTTGATTTGAATGTTGTTTACTTATACTCCCACATGTTGCAATCTAAACTGATCATCTTCAGGAAGATAGTTTTACGGATTTCCATTGTCATTTCCAAGGTATTACACTGTATGAAATATTGTCAATGTTTTATAAAATCTGCACATCTTATTTCCTATTGCAGGTAATATTTATACTATATAAAAAGGTAAAGGTAAAACAGTCCTGTTACAGGCCCAGAGGGGCCCAGAGGGTTCTAGGAAGTTAAGGTTCCCAGATTTCGTGACAATGACACAGGATGGTGATAGGTTGTCAGCCTTACCCACCGGCCACCTTTACCCTGGTACTCATTTCTGTTAGAGGCTCAGTCGACCCCAGAGCCATAGTGTGATCGGAAGGATTTTATGTAAATGAAAAATCCACTGACACCAGCTGGGATCGAACCAACTACCTTCTGTTTTGTAGCACGGCACCTTAACCACTGTGCCACCGCGATTTATACTATATATATTTCTTTTTTTTGTTACTAAAGGCTATATTATGTCTCTACCCATTTTGTTACTTCAGGACTACAGAATCTGAATTAAAAGAGTCTGCATTGTTTCAAATGCTTATTAAAATATTATGAAATTCCCAGTGAGAACTCTTATTATTTTAGTCATACATATATCAATGCTGTCATTATTTCCAACATAAAATAAAACAAATAAAATAATGTGGTTACACAATACACTTTTCCTTATGTCAATGGAATGGCAATGATATCATTAGTATATTAGTGATAGACATTTTCTTACTGTGATTACTGGGCCCAAAATGGATGCAAAATTTATTCAAACAGGCACATGATTTTATCTGAAAAACTGCATTTCTAGTTCACTCACACCATTTCACACGACAGCAGTCAGTGCATCATTCCCTGTTGTTCCAATCTCCTGTCAGTCAGAATGCACTTGGTTGAGTTCAGTGTACTGCAGTAAAGTGTAGATATTTCGTCACAATGTTTTTTTTGGGGGGGGGGGGGCATACAGACACAAGTCACTTGTAACAAACATGATGTTCACTGTACACTGAAATTTTGCAATGAAGTGAGCCAACAGCAAGTGATTAATGACAGCTGTCAGGCACAACTACCCTGTACTTCCAGAGATACTGAAAAAACTCATAAATCGCTATTACAATTTCCATAAAACAAAAATATCAGTCCAGAAATTCATAGTAATACGTAAATAATTTTTTTATTTCACTGAATGTGTGTAAAGGAGATTAGGTTAGAAAAATGAGGAATGAAGCACATCACAAATGATAAATCTCTGCAAAGTCTAGCACCATAACTAAACTCCAATATTTATTTTTCTCTTCAGTGGCAATAAAGTGACGAATTTTGCAACAGAAATAGTTTTAGTTAAAATTTAATATACTTCATTCCATTGACAATTGGTGACTCTAAAATCCATTAAATCATCCTCATGGAAAAGTGCCTGAATGTCATACCAAACTAGGTAGCCAGTTAAGAAATGCTAATAGATTGAATTGAATTGAATTCAGTTCCATTCAATTTATTTTTGTTCATCTGATCCAGAAGGAGTTGTAGCCCACAGGATATAGAACATGTCAATTTCATTTAACTCCGTCAGTGGGTATTATTATACATTACAATAGATACAAGCAGTCTAAAATAAGATAAAATACAATGCAACAACTGTAGAATCAGTGCTAGTCAAAAGGTTAACAATTTGTACTAATTTAAACATATATTTCAGTTGTACAATTTTTATAATATGTTACTATTTAAAATTAATTAGTAGGTCAACAGTTCTCAAGATGAAACTTTAGAACGTAAGAAGTAGCTAAATAATAGTAAACATTTTAAATCTTATTACAGTGAAAATATTCATCCAAGGTATAAAATGAATGAAATTATAATTAATTTTTCAAGGCATGTTTAAATTGGTTTCTATTATGGCATATTTCCTTTATTTGAGAAGGCAGACTGTTGAACACCCTAATCCCAGTGTAATATATTCCTTTCCGATATACTGACAGTTTAGATATTGGCAGATGTAGATTCGATTTATTCATAGTATTGATGTCGTGTATCTGAAGAGTTCACCTTAAAATAATAGACATTAACAATCACAAAAAACAAAAGTGATAATATAGATTGAGATTTTAATTGTAATATTTTTAAGTTCTTAAAATGTTCTCTACATGAATCTCTACCTCTTATCCCTACAATGATACTAATAATTTTGTTTTGTAGTCTGAAAATAGTGTTAATATGATGGGAATTCTCCCAGAATATTAATCCATAAGTCATTAGAGAATGAAGATAGGAATAATATACCATTTTCAGTGAATCTAGGGACAAATGTGTTTTAAATGGCCATTTTATTGCTTTTTTTGGACAGAAATTTTCAGATATCATTTCCATGGTTCTGTGTCTGTGTGTGTGTGTGTTTTGGCATTTATTTCTCTTCATTCTTTCACTTCTCTAATAAAACCTAGTGTATGCAGTATCACATAGTAATTACCCATAGAAGAGTAAATTGAATCCCCTTCCTTAATTTTTGTTTACATTTTACATAATTATACAAGATTATGCACTTCATCACGTATGCTACAAGTCATGTAAAATTCAGTGTACAAATAATCAACTACTGACAACAACTACATGAATCATTTGTATGAACAAAGACATTAATTTCTTTTAATTATTTGAGTGATTATTACCTTGTCAAGAGGCCTCTAATGCATTGAGTTAGTTTTATTAAACAGTTCATACAAATGCAAATCATGTAGGGTATTTTCATATAAACTTTAGATCTACAGACAAGTCCCACTTAGTTAAAAGAGCTAGTGTTACTGAGTTACTAACTCTAAAATAATCATACAGAAAAGATGCCTGACAATCATCACACTTTTACCAATTCTAATGTGTTGCATTCAGCAGAACGAAGAAATTTTCATTACAACCAAATAAATTTTTTTTTTTTGTGAATACTTTCAAAGGCAATAATAAATTCTCTTGTGTCTGAAACTACAGTCTTGTCTACTTGAATTTCCAGGAGAATGGGAACATGCATTATCAGTCTCACAACCTAAAATGGTAATGTGTTCAATGTCTGTGTGTGAGACCAAGCTGGAGCAATATTTAGAGACATGCAGTGTGGAAAAAGTGTTAGTTTGGGATTCGATGAGTAGATCACTCCCAAAGAACACAAGGCCTCTGGAAGACATTTTAGAGCCCACATCCATAGCTGTAATGCAGAAAATAGAACAAAAAAATCTATACAATGGAAAAACATCCATTGTTACTCAAAATCCATCTGAGAAACATGAAGCAAATAAGAGACAAACCAAAGATTTTCCAGCATTTATACTGAGCTCAAGTGGATCTACAGGTCTTCCAAAAGGAGTTGTGATAACACATCTCAATATTACGACAGCACTAACCACAAGGTCTGTATACACTGTATAAATCATGAGATGGCACATGAGTCGGACAAGCATAGTTTTTTAAATTTTGCATTGTGCTGGGTTCTTTATGTTACAATAAACAATGTTCATTTTGCTTCATTTTAATTTACTAACGAATAAAAAGCATATGGAATGTGAAAGGAAATAGTTTGGGAAAGGTTAATGTATTATCTCAGCCCATGCCTGGAGTGAATGACTAAAACAACAGAAACTAACCTGTTAATATCTGTCCAAGCTTCAAAATGTGAAAAAAGAACCCTGGTCACTGAATGATACTGGGTAAATTATACCACTGAGGTGACTGTTTAAAATCATGGATAACATTCAGAAGGCCAGCAGAAGTTTTCTGTGTTTCCTTATTCTCTTCAGACATTTGTCAAAATAATGCTTTTTAAAATGTGTAGTGCATTACTTTCAGATCTTTTGGGATCCATTACCTCTCTGTTATTAACGTGGTTGCATGAAAACTGGATTTGAAGGTACCAGTCATCCAATTCTGTTACACCATCAGTATCACAAATCACATGCAGAAATTCACATCACAAATACATGCTTTAGGACAAACTAAATGCTTTGCACAGTAAAGATGCTGACTGAGTACAAATGAATTCAAATTAGGCAGATTACACTGACTAAATAGACTCAGCATATTGGATAAATAGACTCCAATTTGACAGCATTCATCAATCAAGAACACAGGGGAAAAAAAAAAAATATATATATATAGAGCTGCTCTCTGCCTAATATTTTCAGTGTAGAACTGTGAAAGTTGGACAGTAATTCTTTATATTTTTTATTTTGTATCTTTCACAAGTTAGATGTAAACATTTCACACAGTTTCATTACAAAATTGCAGAAAACACAGTTATTTTTCAAAGTAGTCTTTGTTTTTGCCAATGGTATTCTTCCCTCTTTGAACAAGAGCTCTCCCATACCCACTGGCACTTCTGCAGTACTTCATTGTCCATGAAATATTGTCTTCAAAGTGGGTCTTTCAAAGGATAAACAGATGAAAAACTGATGGCATATCAGGTGTGTGGTTGAAGGGTGGGTGCAGCAACACTGTATATCCAAATTTTGTTATTACCTCAATTGTGTTTGTGTACGGCCTGTAGTTGCCATTAAAGATCAACAGTTCTGATATAATTTTATGGAATCAGCTTAGTAGATATCACTGTTGTTCATCTAGGCTATAATTTTGCAAATTTCATCATCCTAGAATACAGCAGCCATTATTTTCCATCTCACATTGCAACCCTGTACCACATAGATGCAAAAATCAGTGGCAACTGATTTCCTTGCTGCTTTGCATACATCACTTAACGTTCTTGGCACTGCTAAAAATTAAGTATGATGTCTTTTTTTATATTTTTTATGGTAAAAACTTTGCAAGTCTGATGACTAATTTTGTATATTTAATAGTATGGCTTCTGAAATAATCAGTTTGAAGGTGACCACATTCATGTCTCATAAATTAATGATAATAAAAGACAGAAAATTATGCAGCAAAATAAATCTGTATTCTGCTCAAAATTCATGAAGATAACACATTTTAGACTGAGTGAGTATAACTGAAGACAGAAAAATGTATTTAAGCAAATTTAGCTTAACTGGTAGTTTTGAACCTATAATGAATCTAAATTTATGCTAGTATAATACTAAGTGTGACAGAATTGTTTCTTAGAGCATGGAATTGATACAAAATTGAATGTATTCTCATACATTTCAGTGCACACTATACCAGCTGTGATGATGTCGCCTTAGGAGTATCTCCCTTCTGCCATGCATATGGTCTGCTACTGGCACTTATGTGTATGTGTGAAGGAACTCGTTCTGTGGTGGTACATAAATTTAAGCCAGATCTGTTCATACAGTCCATCAAAGAACACAAAGTAAGTTTAAGGTATAGAACAAATTGCCCAGTCTTGTGGAAACAGAATACTATGCCACTTCTACAGTGCAGGTTATTTTAGACATTTTAAAACCATTCATCACACATCCATAGCAAAAATAACACAAATTTACCGTTTTGCACAGCAAACGGAAATAAATATGTTAACAGCACTGTCCTCATGCACTGCTTGTACCAGGTGCTGATAAGTCCTTAGCCCAACCAGGAAGGGAGCAAGCTCAGAAGCATATCAGGAATGCGTGTGATTTCAACATCGACACATGAGCTGTCATCAAGTCCCCCCCCCGCAAGGCAAGGCGTCGAAGGAAGTTCACACCATTCTGACAGAAACATTAGCTTGTTTCCTTCCTGGTCGGGCTAAGGAATTTTCATCACCCCTGTATGGTAACTCCTAGCATGAGTAACTTGTTTCTGGACTTATTACATGCCATTGTTTGTCAAACAGCAGGCATATATCTTAATTTATTCTGTTTTGGAAATATTACTTAGAATTTAATTTCACATATCTTAGCAGAAATAGAAATATGACTATTTTCCTACTACCCACATTGTACTTTCATCAACTGAAATGTTTATGTTGATTTATTATCTTGGAACACATTTCTATTCTACATGGAACAAGCACATATTTCAGAATGTGTTTGATGCACCAAGAAAAGATGAAGTTTAATAGGACAATTTTTTTGTCACAGGGTAAATGAAAATCGGAAGTAATAAACTGTGCAAGTTGGGCATTTCAAGTAACATGATAGCAGCATTATTATGAGCATAATTTGCTCTAATGTTTGTAAATAATCTATTTGTGCCTAGTGTGAACTTTGAAATGTATTTCACAGTAACGTGCTCCTTTCTAATGATAACTTCATTACTCTGCCCAAGTGCAACTTTTAATGTTGATTTAAATCCCTCCGTGCCACACCAAGCTGCCGAGATTTTGAACTGGGTATTTTAATTTTTAATGCTTACTCTTAGAAAAAAAATGCGTATCTCATAGGCTTTTCCTTCATATTTAAGAAATAAAATTTTGCACTCTGTTTATGAATTGGCTAATTCAGGAAAAAATTTTCACCTATTTTTATAACTAATTTAGGCTTGTGACTTGCATGGATTATATAAAATGTGGTGTAAATAATTCATTACTCACATAATTCTGGTTGCTGCAGAAAGTTTGTGGCACCTTGGATCACTGTTTATCACAACACACAGTATTCAAAATGGGGGTGATTTACAAATTTACTGTGGTGTGATATTCCATGAAACAAGGCACCATGAACAGGCCGTCTCTGGCTGTGAGATGAACCCAGATGACAGCGGAGTTTGGTGGATGATTTCACTGGCCGGTGTTGGTTACAGCAGATAGTGAGTCGCACAACATTTGTTGCAGCCACACTTGGTTGACTTTTTTCCAGCTTCTTCAATCCAATTACTTACCAAAAGGAGCCTGAAGTCTCGGTGGGTATATTTAGCCCCACATGAATATATCAGAATCCAACTATTGAGTACTGTTAGATCCATAAGGTGTAAAAACGGTGTTCAAGGGTCCAGCAGCACAGTAAACCTCCTCAGTATATCGGATGAGAGTGAATAAAATTCCTCCAAACTTCAAGACACTGTTTGTGACCCCTTTATGGGCCGTTCGGCAAGTTTAAAGGGTTCACTGCGCGACACCTCTATAGGTCATTTGGCAGCAAAAAGTTACCTGTGTTTGACAATGGATTGTTTATTGTGCTTGCAGATAACTTCTTTACATTTAGTGGCGTCTTTGTTAGTGTTTCTCATGAAGAGGGATGTTTTGGATAAACCAGAGTGCAGCTCTGTACGTCACATCTGGACAGGAGCTGCACCTCTAAACCCAAACTTTCAGCAGCTAGTGCTAGAAAAATTGGCTCGACGTACGGTGCTTCACCATTCATATGGGTTAACAGAAACAACGTTCACAATGTTTACTTGCACAGTAGAGAGTTGCAGGCTGGGAACACCAGGAAAAGTCACACCAGGAATGGAATGCAAGGTATCACATATACTTCTTTAGTATATGGCTTAGAACTGAAGAACAATTTCATAATAATTTAAATTCTTGATTCCAATACATATAAAAATTCAAATTTTAATCCTGGGTGGTGAAATAATATGAAGATTCTGTATGGAGTTTTGTGTGGAATACCATGACTCTTGTTGTGGGCTATTTTTAAGATCATATGATCATGTCCAATAACAAACAACTAGAACAGAGTGGCATGACAGCAATATTCGTATTTCAATTCCTATCCTTTTGAACATTAAGCTACAGAAAGGAAAGGACTGTGACATCATCCAGTTCTCTAGTGCTGTTAACCCTGTCAAATTAACTCCTATTTATATGAAAGTACAAAACAAAAATTACTATTTTATAAACATATCAGGAACGCTTTAAATGTTTTTCAAAAACATTTACTCTATTATCTCTAAATACTGAGGGCCACTAGTCTGTCATTTTGCACCAAAAAAATATGCAATGCTTTGCAAATTCAGCACAAGAGTTAAGCTTACCTGGTACAGAAATAAACTATTCTAGGATCAACTTCACTGATGATACTTTTGCTCTCAATATCAGAAAGATAAATAAGTATATAAGGATGATTTTTTATCTTAAATTTCATTCAAATGCTACTAGCTAAATTAAAGTGTACTTCTTTTGGTATAATTTTGCTTCCAAGGGCTGCATAATGTTGAGCTGGGATAGGTCAGTCATTATCATGACTGTAGTAGACTGGTTGTCTGAAATATTGTAGTTTGACCCTTGGAAGGAGAATTCTCCAGCATGTCCAAACTGGATCTGGGCCCGCCAATCATAAATAGTGACGAAGTTAAAAATGAGATGAGCTGTGCCTCCTTTCCCTCACGTGAATATGTTGTGCACAGGTACAACTTTACAGAATGTAGGCCAAAATTTTATACAAAACAACTATAGAGAATATAAAGATATCATTATACCATTTACTGGAACTGATTTCAATAAAATAACTGCAATTATTTTTCACATATTTTTCAACAAAACATACCAGCTCTTAACGAAATGTGTAACTGATGTGTCAGTGCAATCTGTATAGTGGTAAAGATAAATTTGTCTTTGTGCATGCGATACAGATAAATGGGTGAATAAAGATTACTTTCTTCTACTCATGCAATATTTACCACAAAGAATTACATATCATATGTGATGCTCTTGCTATTTCATCACGGATCGTATTACAGCACTTTTAGACCACTATTTCTCCCTCCATGAAGATGCTGTTGCTATGTAAGTTCCTGCTCTTCAGCCACATTCATCATGTAAGTCATCGCTCCAGCCAGATCACTGGATGTTGGTTCATAAAATTTGAATGACATGAAGAAGCACAAGAAATTCTGAAGTTCTGTACTGGTAGTGAAAGCAAGAAAAGTGTGGCTATTCATAAGATTTTAAAGGAAGGAAAAAGTTGTGATTTGGATCAGGATGTTGTCTGATGGTCCACACTTCTTTGGATTGGTCATGTTCCTATTTCAGACAACATGATGATGGCATAGACACGAATGTTCCTTAAAGAACTGAACTTGTAACATGAGTATGCATATTTCAAAAGATGGTTGCATAAATTTAAATTAGGACATGCATTAGTTTGCATTGTGTGTGGGATTAAAAAGGAAGTGCAGATAGTGAAGCAGGTTAGATGTTTGTTCTTCAGTTCGCACAGTTCATTTTGTATGAGATGTTATTCTTTTTGTGTATTCATGCAGGACCAATGGGATGGCCATGCTCTCTCTTTATTTTATATAAGAACATTATAACAAGAAACTGAGGAGGAACCAGATGTTGTCATATACTGAACAGACAATAACTGACATTGGTTGTAGTAGTGCAGCGTGTGCATTTAAAACCAATTTCATGATTGTTGGAAAAAGTTTTAATTCAAGGTGCTTTCAAGAGGTGAAGACATGGGATAAGTAAACACTAAGCTATTTTTTGAGTGGTTTGAGAAATATTCTTGTGCTTCCATCTCGGTAATAAGGGTGTCTCTTGTATTGCAGGGAGACCTGAATTTTTTACCTGAAACTTACAGCTCAACAAGGATTTAGAAATTTTGGTTTTTGCCATTGACGCTAGAGAACTAACTAAGAGTTTCATTTTCAGTTTATTTAATTTGGGGAACTCATTATATTGGCAGCTTGGAAGGCACTTATTCTGACAATGGGCCATGTGAAGTCGCCCTCAAACTAACAAAGAAAAGTAGCTGAATCTCACCAGGTTGGTCGAGGCTTCTCTAACATGTTAGTTGTGCTGTCAAAATTATATGGGTCTGACACTATTCAGTTATCCTGACTGAGGAGTTCTATGATTTTCTTTAGTTTTAAGGTACATGCTATGGTGTAGTTTGAAAGAACCATAGCCCATTTCTGATGACAACCTGGCTGGGTTCATTCCCCATACTTCCTTCCATACAAGTTCAGAATTGGTGCACACAGTTACTTGTGAAAATACTTATTATTCTACATCAACATTAGTAGCTTAATGACTTCTTATGTCTAATCTAAACTGTATGATTCCAACTTATGCGTATTGGGCCGTGCATCATCTTGGTATTTGAATAATGGTTGACCAACTAGATGACACTTGCTTTATTATATATTGCTCAACATGTTTCAGACGTTAATACGTCCATCTTCAGGAGCTAGCGAGTACTTGTTGTGTTGTGTAGG
>Ga0131853_10022559_pt1 | contig 11384 bp, 9 predicted proteins | sample TergutLab28metaG_FD_92764 | JGI IMG/M metagenome (GOLD analysis project Ga0131853, IMG submission 92764) | Labiotermes labralis P1 segment gut microbial communities from Petit-Saut dam, French Guiana - Lab288 P1 (version 2) (version 2) | ecosystem: Host-associated > Arthropoda: Insects >...
AGAAATTCCTCCTTCACTATGTTTTTTATAGTATTGATGAATATTATCAACAAAATTATAATGATTATGCTTGTTAGCAAATTAATGAGTTATATATGAGAAATCTATCGGAAAAGTCACATATCCTATACGTTTGTATTGTTCATTAAATATGTACAGTTATTACTCATTTATTAGATTTTTTTTGTAATGCATAGTTAGTTATTAATGTTTAATATGACGGATGCTTCATGCATCGTACATTATTATTATTGTTATTATTGCTAAATTATTTTACTGATATGTTCCATATCTGTATGATACAATGGAATAATAATAAATATGAATATAAATATTCAATAAACTTCCACCTTACCACCGAATGTTCAAATCATGATAACGATGTTGGTTGCATCACACGTGCACTGATATTATTACGTATTTGTATATGAAACAAGTGCAGTATTGCGTTAAAAATATTCCTTAGCTTTCTGCCATGTAGGATGTACAGCCGAGCAGCTGCCATTTTTTAATTCTAGTTCACCACATTTTTCCTCGCCAAAGAATAAACGCTAAAAGTTGTGCACTGATTCATTACACTCACATACAATACCTTCCATCAACAGGTCATTCATTAAAATGCAATGTTGCTTCCTTCCGTAACGATAATTCCTGATCAGAGCAAACTGCACTACAACCACGTAACTGCAACTTCAAGAGATACATACTCTTCCGTCTTACCTTTCGCATTTCTCTCGCTTTGTAAAGCCATCATCACTCGAACCACTCACACCATCCTTCTCCCTCTTCTCAACGACATGTATTATGGTCCTGACGTCATACCACGGGTGGATTCATAAAATCGGCTGGCATATGCCATGGTAGGGTTGAATTCCTTTAAGCGCCAAGGGACGGTAAACTTGATTAAAAACACGGGTCCATTACATGGTACGCAAGTTGCATACGCCCTCGTACAAGAATATTTGCTACGAAATGTTCGAAAGAAACCAGTAATCATTTTAAACGCATCTTAAATGAGTATGAAGAGGATGTTGTACTGCCTGCAACATGTTCACGGCCACAAAAGGCAGAGACTTTTGACTACCTGAACCACTATCAGCTTTGACTCCCACAATAGCAGAAGAGCCCATGGACTTTAATTTCATTTGTCCTCGGTTTATTCTTGCCCTTGGTGTAGCCATATAAGCTGATGGCAGGGCCATTATGACCTCTGACACCACTTGTAACTTCCAGAATACCATATCAGTGTATTTTTATGACAGTGTTTTGAAATTTTACATCCAATTTGTAGACATGTTATGGATTCCTCTTCATTTGTATCATTTGGTAAAAGAACAGACAACTTATGCTATGATAATGTTGAACACAACCCACCTGTCCTACTACAGCCTCGACTTTACTAACAGCACTTTTCCCAACTGTGCCGTTCTTGTGGAACATCAGTGGTTGCTAGGAGGTTGATGTCTTATTATTCCTCATTTCCCATTTAATTATAATATGACAATCTTTCAGCAATGATGTATTTTATTATAACATTTGCATAAATTAAATTAACTGTAACCTTTCTACATTCTTCGGTAGTTACTGCTACATATTATGCCCCAACACTGATAATCTGTTCACACAGATTACACACAAGTTTCATTCACATTTTTCCTTCTAAATTGTTATTTACAGTCACTTATCATACACAATAGCATTACAGTGCAATTACACTAATTACGTGGAAATCAAAATCGCAAGAACGAAAGGTACATTACCCCTGGCCTCCTCCTCGTAACAATTTGAACACATTTTATACAATGAATTACAACAAACTGCTGAAGCACATCAATGCCGAATTTCATCAGATCTATTAAAACTCATATGAACCCATATAGCCAAGCACACAAAGTACATATTGCTTGGCACCTTTTGACTCCCGTACGAACTATTCAAACCATATACATTTCAGGAACTACAAAATTATATTCTATCAGTAAACACAATGTCTGCCTTCGTGAAAAATAAATTACAATTTACAAAATTACAAACACAACATACATAACAAAATGGCTTACCAGCTCATCTCATCATTACTTTTACAACCTGTTCAAATACCTGAACACTTTAGTCCAACTGCTGAGCTTTATTTCCCCAAGATAATAATTTGACTGTTTTACAAAACAGTAACCAAGGAATCTTTAAGTTAGTATAGGAATCGCAACAAACATGTCTGCCATCAGCTCAAAACAACTACCTTAAGGCCATAACTCTTACAAAGTACCATCATGTTGTAAGTACAGACCGAGATTTCACATGGAAAACTCTTAAAATATGGCACAGGTCTCAGGTTACTAATCTCTTTTTTTTTACAGGTCAATGTTTCTCAGCTGGTTGGCCATAAGATGTCAGGTAGGCAGTGGAGAGATTAAAATGTGAAACCAAGGAACCACCAGCGAATACATAAAAAAAAAACTTCATCACTAAAGTGTACTTGGCGAGTCATTCTAATAAACACGCCACACTGGTGTCAAAATGGGTGCTTGAAAATTTCCATGTTTGTAATTTTCATTGTGAATGTGCCAGTGCTCAATAATAAATTAATTTTTTTAATTTTATGGTTTAGGAATCTAATATTCACTTGAATGGTTGAGAAACACTACTCTATATCACCTGTACACAATATGCACACACTAAAAATCGCAAATAAATACATGATTTACATCAACTGGTTACTTATGATGAGTAGAATATTACTGCAAGGATTTTCAATGCGAGTCTTATTACTCTAAATGTTTCTCTCAGTAAAGGATGAAAATACTGCATTAATTATAGATGAAACCTGTGTGAAGAGTGCAGAATTCTCTAATGTAACTTTTTTACACATTCGTCATAAGCGCATAAAACGGCCACACTCTTCGAAGGCTGAGCCTATCTGCTTGCTTGTTTCATCTGTAAAACTACTGAATGGGTTCTGATTGAACTGACACTTGCACTCTACAATACAAGTTGGTCAAGTGGATTTAACAGTGGCTCAGAATGGTTGAATACAGTTTCTGTTTTACAAAGCTAAAATTAAACCTTACCAGTTTTGCCAACAAAACACTGTACCTAACACTGATTCACAACTTTAAACAGAACCCTCATTAATGCTCACAGCTTCTATAGAAATCTCTCTCTCTCTCTCTGAGGTGAATAAGGAATGAAATGCAAGAAAAAGGTGGCTTGTGGTTCTACACAGTGTGACCAACTTAACAACAGATGTGTGGAGACCTGTGCAATAGCCATCAAGCCAATTAGGTATTCAGTATCACAAATATTATATGTATGGAAAATAAATACATTGAGTTTATATAGGATGAGCAGGACAAATTTTTAAGACACCAAATAACCTGATGTTTTCAGCTGAGTTGCTTGTACCTTCTTCATCAAAATATGTAATAGCAGCACTTGTAAATCACTGGTTTAAAAATCAGGCATGTAAACTGGCACACATTATGACAATATTATGCTCAGGAAATTGGTTGTTTACATGGAAGACAAAAGTTAGTGGGTCAGTGGGCACTTTAGGGTACAGCACAATAAGAATGTGATGATTCAAATAAGTCACCTGGTACTATCAGACTGTTACATGGTACAGGCATGTGCATTTATGGGAAAGATAAACACATACAGAATACTGATCAGAACATCTCTTGCAAGGCAGACGTTGGGGCTGACAATGTTAATCCTTGGGTTATACTACCAGATAATTAGTTTATTAAGTATGAAAATATGCTACATCTTCCACATCAGAGCACTCAAATTTTGCAGGATGATCAAAAAGACATCATCAATACTAAACAAATTACAGTATCTTATAATAATTTGCATTACTACATCTTTTTTGCAGTTAAATAAGGAAAGAATTATATCCTAACATGTCATGTGCTATTAAATATTAATATTCATGTAAATGTAAAGTTTATAATAAATTTCAATTCTATTTCCATGGATTGACAATTCATAAATCAAAATGGTTCTGCCTCCAAAAGCTAGGATGTTTTTAGGCAATTTGTGTTAGAAATGAAGGCAAATACATGGTGTACATGTAACGAAGGAAAGGTACAGCTTTCATAACGCCACAAGACAGGTAATTTGTAACTTCTGTGAAACAAGATCATCTGTCAATGAACTAAGGTCTGGTGAACCAACTGTATCAAGAAATGGTACAAACAAACCTATATTTTTGTAAACTGCATCAACAATGACAGATTCTTTATCCATTCAATGCAAAGGTTCTGAGGACAACTATTACTGCTTACTGCATACAGAGCTCAAGTGTCTATGAATCTGACGTGGTGCTCCGTCCCCTGATCTTTCACCTTTCAAGTATTAGGTGTTCTTAATGATGTAATACAGAATTCCTTAAGTGGAGATTATATCTGTGTGCTTGTGACCTAGTTTCAGTGACTAAACCATGTCAGATATTCATGAAAACTGGTGTTGCAGAATGCAGGCCTTACTGAGGGTATAAATGAATTTGTACCCATAAATGATACACTTTTTTTTTCTGAAGTTCACTACAGGACATCTCCATGTAATGTTTGTCAGCAGTGTCAGTCTTATAAAAAATCTGTGAAAGGCATAACCTACTTAGGGTGTAAATGAAATTTTTCCCATATATATTCTATGCTGTTCATCAATTTGGGTTAATTTCTGTACAGGAGATGTTCACACATATTTGAGTGCTTGTCAGTTTCACACGAAGTAGTGCAGTTAAGTCACACTTTACACAGCGAAGTAATTTCTAGCCATACTTTTCACATTCACTAGCTGACTGGGTGAAACTCGGGACATGGAAAGCCGTACTTGTGTTGTGGGTTAAATTAAGTTTACATTGACGTGTGTACCATGAAACCATCTGATATTTTGAAAGTCTATGTACTCCATTCCACAGTACACCACTTGCAATGTTCTTATTTCTGGGGAATATTAAGAACCCCACGGAAGACATTCACCACCACCACCACCACCACCACCACCAAACTCTACTAAGTTTAACTGAAACATGTTTCCATATATGCAAGTTTACTGACTTACTGATGTACGCTAACTGGTTCTCAGCTAGTCAAGAAATTCCATGCAATTTATAGAACCTGAAGGTTCGTTACTATGTCTACAAGTGCCCACCATCCGTCCCTATCCTGAGCCAGATCAATCTAGTCCATGCCCCCACCCCACTACCTGAATATCCATCTTAATATTATCCTTCCAAGTGGTCCCCTTCCCTCAGGTTTCCCCACCAAAACCCTGTACGAACCTCTCCTCTCCCCCATATGTACTACATTCCCCACCCATCTCATTCTCATTCTTCTCTACCTGAAACATTTGGTTAGGAGTACAAATCATTAAGCTCCTTACTATTCAGTTTTCCCCACTCCCCTGCTACCTCATCCCTCTTAGGCCCAAATATTCTCCTTAGCACCCTATTCTCAAACACCCTCGGCCTACTTTCCTCCCTCAGTGTGAGCGACAAAATTTCACACCCATTCAAAACAACAGGCAAAATTATAGATCTATATATATTAATCTTTATATTTTTGGATAGCAAACTGGAAGACAAAACATTCTGCACCAAATGATAGCAAGCATTCCGTTACTTAAATCTGCTCTTAATTTCTTCCTGAATAGAATTTTGATTCTTTAAGGTTCTTCCCAAGCATCTGAACTCTTCCACCCTTTCAGAGGAACTATTATCAATCTTTATATTGTGATGTCGTCCTGCATTCTGATCTCAAGACATTACCAAATACTTAGTTTTCTCAGCATTTCCTTCCAGTCCACTCTCCTTACTAGCAACTATTAAAGCATCTGTATTTTTCTCTATAGTACGTACGCTTCCACCCAATATATTACCATCATCAGCATAAACCAAAAGCTGATGTGTACCATTTACTTTCAATCCATCCTGGTTTACCCAAACCTTCCTAATGGCATACTCTACAGCACAGTTGAAAAGCAGTGACGATAAAGCATCTCCTTGTTTCAAACCATTCTTAACAGGAAACTTGTCACATAAATGTTTGCCTACCCAGACTCTGCCATAGGTTTCATTCAGATACACTATTTATCAGCCTTACCAGTTTCCTGGGGATACCAAACTCAGCAAGAATGTTATACCAGACTAACCGAATCATACACTTCCTTGAAGTGTATAAATGCTGATGCCAAGTTCATGGACACAATGTTGAATATTTGCAGTAAACAAAAGGAGGTTAATGAAGCTGTACTGCAAGGTAATTAATTATTACAGAAGTACAGTGGCTTGCATATTACTATAATACAGATGTATCAACATAATGAAGGTGGTTTTGTCACATACCATGTACAAGGGGGAAAGACACTTCTACCTTTTCTTTAATCTCAGTACTAGATGGGCATGGATGGTCAACACCATAGCCCAGCCCCTTTACCCCCCTGGAAAGAGACCATGTACCCATTGTACAGGAGGCTGGATGGGCCCTGAAGCCAGTCTGGACAGGTAGGAAAAATCTTGCCTCCACTGCAGTTGGAACTCCAGACCATCCAGCCTGCAGTGAGTCTCTACACCAACTATGCTATATCAGCCCCTATACATAACACATAGCATCATCTTAAAATGCAATAAAATTGAGCCACCATTACTACTTCCATGTAACCATCAGTCAGTTCAATCACTAGTCAGAAATTACAATCATGCATTAATTATCAGAATTGCATATTATCAAGTTAATTTCCAGCTTTGGAATGTAGAAATATAAAATACTGGAACAGTCAATTCGAACACATCTCTTAGTCTTGAACTTCAAACAAGTATTTCCCTGCTCATGTAATAACTGTGATTAACACTCATGGCATACCTCAGCTGAATCTGAGGCTAGTTTCGACCCAGTAGAATCCCAGGACAGTACCCACAGGAAAAGTTTCTCTCCAAATACTTTGATTTTTCCCCTGCGAATTATTATTTAGATCATGCTCTACAATCACATCCACCAATGTCCTGAGGTGTCCCACAAGACACTGTGATGGCCTGATTCTTTTGTTCAGGCTTTACCGCTAATCCAGACCTTTGCTGGAATAAAACTATCAATTTAAAAATCACTGTGTTCTTTCTTGCAAAAAGAGGTGTTAATTGTTTTACCAAGTAATGATGAATGGTGAACTTCACTTACAAGAAATAGCCCATGTGGCAGTTAAATATTAAACAATTAAAGATAATAATTCATAGTACTTAATTGAAGACCTACGTTGCTGGAGCGCTATGAGGACCTGGTAACTAATAATTGCTGTTTGTAACTAAATAATGCAACAGGTAACTATTTAAGTGCCTTATAAACCCTCACTGCAGTTTGACTGTGAAACTAGTATATATTACTGCATGATTCATCTCACAACAAACATTTAAAATGGATTAAACAACTCTGCATAACTATCATCAGTGTTCACTTACATACAAGAACTGTTTGCAACGTTACTGATCACAAGACACAATAAGAACTAATATGTATATGTTTTTATAATTACAGCTCTTGGCTGATAAAGGAGTAATTTTCTATAGTGGATAAAGTACCATTCTCAACAATAAAAATATCCTGAAACAAAACTAAAGCTATCACTTACACAATACTACGAGCACTATAAACATTAAGTACATTATTTCAGTTCAATTTATTTCAGAAACTGGTTAGAATAATCGAGAAGCGATGTGCCTCTAATTTGCACAAAAATATAGTTAAGCAGTTTAGCAAGAAAAGGGTCAACTGACAACCTTTGTAAAACACATAACAGCTTCAAATGAGCAACTGTTAATTATTCATCACTTTACTATTTTGAATTAGAGTACCTGAGAAATAAGTTACCATTACTTGAATTTATGTAGCCACTTGTGTTGTTAATCAGTCCTTAACTGAGTACAATTTAAACCTGTTGCTGGTTGATGCTGAATTTTACAGTAAAATATGCAGGGAACATGAATTTGTTTTACTGCACCCTGCCAGCTGTATAGCCCATGGAGTTTTAACAACCACAGCCATTGAAGAGGCTCCCAATGTACTGCTACTGCTACTCCTACAGATAGAGTCTAACTGTTGGGTTACTTCACAACCGTGTTATAATTTTAAACGTTATATAGCACTGACAGCAGCCCGTCTGTATATGAACTAGGCCACCAACAATTTAAGTGGGGCACCAGATTTGAGGGAAGATATCAAATTAAAATGGTTTTCATTCCATAGTGCTTTAGCTGGGGCTTGTGCGCCTTTTAACTTTGGTGTTGCATTGGCAAACTGATCGCCAAAACAAGGCACTGCTTCCAGATGTGCAATCTCATACAATGTTAGTAATATATCTAATCTCAGAAACACGTTGGAAAGACAAACCAAATAAACAACTTCAGTTAATAAAAATATTTTTAACAACATTAACTAGAAAACAGCTGCAAAATTTCTCCTTATTTGCTAAAAACTTCAGCTAAGTCCTCCACAACAAACCTCCAATGGGGTGGGAGGGTGGAAGGGGGTGTATGGTTTGCCTTGGGCACCATTTTCTAGCAGGTAGTCTAGGGCCACCCCTCAGCACAGAATGAGACAAATTATTATCATGAAGGGTGAGTAGAATAGGGTGGTAAAGCAGGCAGTTATGACAAAATTCAAAGCTGTCTACTAATACGCTTGGGTACACTCAGCAAAGCCTCAAAAATCCCCTGTCAAAATAAGTGGTAATTCAGTTGTGGTTCAAACTGAGAACACCCTGAATACACGTCTAGATAGACCCTTGCCACTACACCAACATGCTGAGTAGTGCAACTGTTAGCACTACTGCACTTCCCATTGACCAGCATAACAGCAGGAACACAAAGCTCTACAGGAGATGAGAAGCACATATATTGGCTGTGTTAACACAGTTACCTGAATACAAGACAAGTCTGACAACTTCCTGAAATAAAGTCTTAAAAATTAGAAAGGAAAATTTACAGCTATATTTTATTCAATAAAAAAATTATACATATCTGCTGTGTTAATTTATATTCATTCAGCTGCACAACTTTAAGTTTGGCTGCTTTATTCATTCTGGTCACTACAAATTACAATTTATCACAACATATGCAGCAGACAATCATGTGATCCACCTCTTTTAAAACCCACAGTCACATGATACCTACACATTCCACCTGTCCCTCCCCTGTCTGTAAACCTGCACCTGTCTGGGGATGAGGAGAATACAGAAAGCTATTTAATCATAAACTGTATGGTATGGAAGTAACATCATTCTTAATTCCAGCTAATAAAGGGAAGGATAAGCTTTTCAAGTTTCAGTACCTCAAAGAAATAATACATAATGAAATTGCCATACACATTCACATTTTTCAGTATATCCTAGCTATAATGCCACAGGCAACAAAATTAAGGCTAAATTCTGACTTGTAGTTAACAGTGTCAAAGAGTTTCAATGTTATTTTGCAGATTATACTGAAATTCCATCAGTTAAACAATATGACAGTCTCTCTAATGCAGCTTGTATAATAAGGGAGAACATAATCATGCATGCCTTGAAGACATATGGGTGAGAGGAGGTATAGCACAATTTGTCCTTAACCTCAGCACTAGCTGCAGATGAGTGGTTGGTCAGCTTCATGTGCCAGTTACTTTATCCCAGGGGAAGAGACTCCTGTACCCACTGAACAGGAAGGTATGTTGCAAAGCAAATGCACATACATAACGTTCAAAGAACACGTATTTTGTCTTTGTACAGTGAGCCAAGTAATAAATATGAATGCCAGAAAAGCAGCGTGTGGAAGCTATCAAATTCCTGAATACATATTACATTAATAGCAAGTGTGGGGAAAGTTTTCCATGTGTTTCAGAATTTGATGGGTTGAAGGGGTGTAGTAATAAATATACCAGAGTTGGAGGGGGCATTATCCCAATTAACACTTTGGGATTATACTGCACTTATAAACAATTGCAAGGCAATTTGTCCCTGTACACACCATGAAGGCATATGGGGGGTGTGGAAGTACAGCTCCACTCATTCTTAACCTTGGCACTGGATGGGAGTGGTCAGCCTCACTCCCTGGCCGCTTTAAGTTGGGGGAAACAGCCACCACCACCCACTGAACAGGCAGCTGGGTGAGTTCGGAGCCGGTATGTACATTCTGGAGGAGAGATAGAGCTCCTGCCCCTGCCAGGATTCGAACTCTGGACAGTCTAGCCTTAGCTTAGTCACTACATTGACTATACTATTCCAGCTACCAAACAAATACAAGGTACATTTGAAAACCTTTCTGCATAGTGCACAATTGATAATAGTACTCCTGTTCTAGCACTATTGGTGCTGCAAGGAGCTATGCAGAATTATAACAACAGCAAGGTTAATTCTATGACCAATTGCAATAATTATTCTCTGTTTGAGATCTCCATTCTTCTGGGATTGTGCCACTGGGTGATAGATATCCGACATTTTGAGGCAGCACGGTGTTCTCATCTCAAAGGGTCAAATGTCCAACAAAAAGATTTTACATAGGACTGATGGTGAAGTGTAAACTGAAGAGTAAAGATACATAAAACAGAAATTAGGTACATACGCTGTAGTATGAAAATAAATGAGGCAGCAGTAGTCATAACTTTCCCTATTATCAAAGTTGCTTATGAACCTGATCCTCTCTAGCCAGTTGTTGCAGCACTGTATCCAGCACATTAAGATTTAACCTAACAACTGTCATGGGTACTCCAAAACATGGACTCTATCTAAAACAAATGAGCTGCGGTTAAGTCTGTTCGAAAGAAGGGTGCTTCGATGAAGCTTTGGAAAGAAAGGTCCTTCAATGTATCTTTGGAGCGAAACAAAAGAACGAAACATAGCGAAAAAGATACAACTATGAAGCATTTAATGAACCAAACATTGTTAATTACATCAAAGTCAATAGACTAGCATGGGCTGGGCACTTGATGCATATGAATAACAATAGAATTATTTAAAAAAATATTCAACACCAAGCCGGATGGAGTAAGAAGAGTTGGAAGACCGAAACCACGATGGGAAGATGGAGTTGATCAAGATATGAGAATATTAGAGGTGAAGAATTGGAAGGTCACCCTCGACAGGGGTGAATAGGCAAAGCTTCTGAAGAAGGCCAGGACCCATTAGGGGCTGTCGAGCCAATGATGATGATGATGATAATTATTATTATACGATACGTATGTCTCCTGTCACAGGCATTTCTTCCTGGTACTTCTCTTGAGCCAGCGGTGATCCCCACAGCTCAGGCTTCAAGCTTCACATTGCAGTACTTTCCATATTATGTGTGATGTTCCAAGTATAGCTGTCTTTTGTAGTGAATCTATCGAGTGTTTTCCTGGTATAGTTTCCAAATTTTTCTTTAA
>Ga0131853_10022560_pt1 | contig 11383 bp, 10 predicted proteins | sample TergutLab28metaG_FD_92764 | JGI IMG/M metagenome (GOLD analysis project Ga0131853, IMG submission 92764) | Labiotermes labralis P1 segment gut microbial communities from Petit-Saut dam, French Guiana - Lab288 P1 (version 2) (version 2) | ecosystem: Host-associated > Arthropoda: Insects >...
GCTTCTCATGTAGCCCTCCCTACTTAAATCTAGTAGTAACGAATTACATGTTTTGTTTACATGTAAAATAACCACTGCCACCGGGTGACAACCCAATTGCAGTTAATAAATATTATTATTATTATTAAGTAGGCAAGGTGTATTTCGCGCCAAAGATCCGTTAGAGGGGCCAAAACCTCATGCATTTTCCTCCCTACGGCCCGTTTATTGCCTAACGAGTCACCTTCTTTGCCTGCAGAACTTATCTTGGAAACAGTATTGGGTGAATCACTTCTTCAACATTACAACCAAACGCATATTATATACTTGCTACATATACTTCTTACCAATTGAAACAAGAAGATGTTCTATCGCCATTGCTTTTCAACTTTGCTTTAGGGTACGCCATTAGGAGGGTTCAGGTAAACCAGTTTGGTTTAAAATTGAATGGAACACTTCAGCTTCTGGTTTATGCTGATGATGCTAATACACTGGGAGGAAGCGTACATATTACGAAAGGAAAAAGCAGAAACCTTGATAGTGGCTAGTAAGGAGATTGGACTAGAAGTAAATTCTGATAAAACTAAGTACATGATCATGCCTCGAGAACGGAATACAGGACGAAGTCACAGTATGAAGTCTGATAATAGTTCCTTTGAAAGGGTGGAAAAGTTCAAATATTTGGAAACAATATTAACTAATCAAAATTCTATTCAGGAAAAGTTAAGAGGAGATTGAAGTAAGGGAATGCTTGCTATTATTAGGTGCAGAATCTTTTGTCTCCCAGTTGGCTATCGAAAAATTTAAAGATTAAGATTTACAGAAATATAATACTGCCTATTGTATTGTATGGGTGAGAAGCTTGGTCGCTCACACTGAGGGAGGAACGCAGGCCGAGTGTGTTTGAGAATAGGATGCTGAGGAGAATATTCGGGCCTAGGAGGGACGAGGTAACAGGGGAGTGGAGGAAGCTGCATAACGAGGAGCTGAATAATCTGTATTCCTCATCCAATATTGTTCGGGTGATTAATCGATAAGAGTAAGATGGGCGGGCATGTAGCGAGTATGGGTGACAGGAGAGGCGTATACAGGGTTTTGGTGGGGACACCTGAGAGAAAGAGACCACTTGGGAGACTCAGGCGTAGATGGGAGGATAATATTAAGATGGATCTTCAGGAAGTAGGGTGTGAGGTATGGACAGGATCGAGCTGGCTCAGGATAGGGACAGGTGGCGGACACTTGTGAATGCGGTAATGAAACTCCGGTTTCTATAAAATGCGGGGAATTTCTTGACCAGATGAAAACCTGTTAGCTTCTCAAGAAGGACTCTGTTCCATGGAGTAATTAAGTAAGTAAGTACTTCTTACCAAATCTCTCTTACCTCTGTCGATGTGTTATACACCAGTCTCAGGGAAAACTTCTTATACTTGCTCAAAACTGTCAGTTTTTTACAAGGTTCTTACGTAAGATGCATCATAAAACACAAAATATACCTTTTTCGGGGAAACCCCATCTTTTTACAATGAATAAAAAATAGCTCATTATTCTCTACCTTAAAGACTTTAAAAACATTTAAAATCCCCATTATAAGTTAGCTGTGAACAGATCCTGTTTGTCTATACATATGGTGCTGTGACAATAACCGTTCACTCTTTTTCCAGCTATACTTGGTTCCGTAGGGTGTTGAGATCTTGAGAATACTTGGTGTCCGGTTTTTGTAACGTTTCTCTGTCTGGTATGTTGAGTAAGATACAAAATATTGTTTTTAATCGCGTAAAAAACATTGTTCATCTACAAAAATGTCATATTTTGTCCTTTATAACCCGTCTTACGTAACAACCTTGTAAAAAGCCGATAGTTTTGAGCAAGTATACGTAGTTTTCCATGAGGATCGTGTATAACACACAGAACCGTGTAGGACAGATTTGATAAATATATATATATATATATATATATATATATATAGTGTGTATTGGTTGTAGTATTAAAGAAGTGATTAAAGTGCTGGGTAAGTTTATCCTGTAATATTATTTCAGTGTCATATTATATGTATGTGTGGGCCCGGTAGCTCAGTCGTTATAGCGACTGAATACGGGCTGGGCGGTCCGGAATCGAATGCCGGTGGGGACGAGATTTTCCGCCCGTCCAGACCGGCCCTGGGGCCCACCCGACCTCCTGTAAAATGGGTACCGGGTCTTTTCCAGGGGTAAAGTGCAGCCGGGGTGTGCTGCTGACCACTCACCCCCTTCTAGTGCCGCTGTCATGGAAGAGTATACCTATACCTCTACCCACCCTCTGGGCCGCACTGGGCCTGTAACGGGAACACTTTACCTTCTTTTATTATATGTATGTGACCTCGGGGCTGATATGTTGGTTTTAGGGATTATCTCCCTTGGATAAAGAACTTAAGACGGGGCACTTTCCTTGAAGTATTTCACGTCACACTATTTGACGTCGCTGAATCTTCCTTCAATCGTTCGAGCACTGTGAGAGCGGTACCGCAGACAAGGCTTATTGTTAAGAAAATACCGTACCTTGAGAGATGTGTTTATTGATATATGGGAGTTTAAACAGCCAATCAGGTGCAATGATGGAACCCCAAAACGAACGTTGTCTGGTGCTGGCTTCCATGTTTGATTGTCGGGAATGTCGGTTGCAATCTTTCCTAGAGAGCCTTTATTTTCTTCGCTGTCGCTTTTGAAAAGACTAAGTATCCGCTGTACTTGTGCTGCGCCAAGATTAGTGAAGATTTTCAGACCGGCGAACAGCATGTTTCTCTGAGTTGTTCATAGTTCAGACCCGACGTGATTACCTCGATTTACAAGTCAATGAGTGCGACCTGGTAATCTTGAACCCTGTTTCCACTTCTGCGGTAAAATTGTAAGACTTTTTCTGTTTTCTCATTCTCATTTTCTTTGCCTTTCTGTTTACAACCATGTCTTTCTCTCTTCCGTCTCTTTATTCCTGTGAATCTTCCCTTCAGGTAAATTAAGTTTCCACGTCATGGTAATTTTCTCTCATTTTCATACATTAAATCTGAAATTAACTTCCGACTAAGTAACAAAAGCAAGAGCTGGCAGGAGGTGTGTCAATTTGCGGCTTTGCAACTCAACTGTATTTTATGCCAGTACAGTAGCTTATCTGTTAGCCGGCTTTCTGGTGTGATCGCCTTGATTCTAAAGGGAGGGGGGGGAGATAATACATTGAATTTATATCAGAATCAGATATTTAAAAATTATTATTTTGTGACGCATCTTTGATAATTCCTTTAAAGACGAAGGACAGAATTCTTTATTTAAAGACCCAGTCCGTACCGCGCAGTAAACACTTTTCATATCGGTTATAAAAACCAATCAGTTTATGCTGTAAGTGGCACAATTCGCTGATTGCTCTCAGATCAATACAAAACACATAAATACAGTGCAAGCAGAGCCTGCGATTCTTGAATGTTAAACTTATTGGTGCATCACGTAGACTTTAATGGGTTAAAGTTATGTTCAGAACGTACCTGTAAATACATGTGCCAGTATAATATGAATTTCATATATGGTACTAGCACATGAGAGGTAAGTCCACCATTACGAAAGTAACCACAATTAAATAACATTTGAGCCCACCCTGGTTTACCAGTTCCAACACATGACACATTGTGATCGATCAAAGTATTTTAAACATTTCACATTATATCTTGTCACGCCTTGGAGCAAATATATAGGCCAAATTTTTCCTCCCATTTACATATCAGCTTTGAGTACCTCCTACCAGTATCTAACGTGAGGCTGGCATGTAGACCCAAACATATCGCAGGAAAATCGAATATATTTGTGACTCACAGCATCTTTGTTCTTTGTTGGTTATTGTTCGTTATATTACAATGCATATTCATTTGTATACCGTCATAAAGACATCAGAAAAATTCAAACATTTGCCTGAAAAACGTAGGCAAAGCGAAAGTAAACAGATTGGCAAACTGAGGAAGAGATGATGTAAAAAATTAAATGACGTCGGCACAAGCAGAAGTAATGTCTATTTCGTGTAGGCAGTAAGGCATCAAGCAAGATATGGGTAATGAATCGCGGCCAATATCAGAAGCAAACACAGCAGACGAGGAAAGAGCCGCATAAACGTCCCGGTATGTTGACACGCGGCTCTCCATGTGAAGTTCGTACAGAAGAGTATATCTCGAAGAATATATGAGAGTAACGGGAAGTTCCTCTCCATGATGAAACCTCGCTTTCTAAGGATCACATGCTGGTTGCAAGGGAAGGGAGAATTATTCGGATTTATGCTTCACCAAGAACATGGTCTGAATTTGAATTGAAAAATCTAGCTAGCACACGTCCGTTTATATTTCTTCTTTTTCTGCTACTACTATAATCCTGGCTTATAAAATGAAGTGTAGGGTAAGTCAGACGGTGAGACGCACGGATGAACAAGCCAAAAAAACACGAGGCATTACAAGTGCATATCCTGTCCCCATAGAGTTCAAAGCGTTCTTTACCCTACTCTATGTCATCCTGTTGTATAGTTGATACACATTAATTTTTTTTGCTTGTGGTTTTCTTTCTTTTCTCTCTAGAATTATCGTATGTACTCCATGTAAGTCATAAGCTTAATTTTATCATGCTTAGTTCTCGTCTTTCTGTAACTCATACCATATGTTTACACTTCCATTTCTTAGTAAACAGACCAGATATGGGAGGAATATAATTTCCTCCTATTTCTTTTTGTTTATAAGTGGTCGCGCTAAGTGTTAATCGCGTGAGCAATGTGCGGGTTGACGCATGTAACTGTAGCTGCCTTGTTCTGCAGTAGCAGTCTGCCGTGTATCTCGAACGGTGACTGAGCAACAGAGAATGAAGCTGGACGATCAGTGAGAGTTAGCGGTAATGAAGAGCCCGCTGGCGAGATTTGTTACCAATACAGTTCAGTTGTAACTGCAGTTATTCCCTAATTACACACAATAAAACTCCAATGCACTCTACTTGGTGATTACTGAGAGTGTGTGCGGCCTGCCCGACTCCTCGTCTTAAACTGAGTTCCGAGATCCGTCCCTCTGGGGACAACATCCAAGATACGTTCCACACCGGGTCCACGCAGGATACAACAAACCAGAGGACCAAAAAAATGATACAGTATAGAATTTCATAGTTGTAACTCTTGACCTGGGGACCGCGGTAGCACAGTGGTTAAGGTGCTGTGCCACAAATCGGAAGGTCGCTGGTTCAATCCCAGCTGGTGTCATTGGAATTTTTCACTGACATAAAGTCTTTCCGTTCGCACTCAGCCTCTTACAGAAATGAGTACCATTCGCATTTCCTGGGGGTTAAGGTGGCCGATGCTGACAACCTTACCACTTTCCTGCGCCTTTGTCATAAAATTTGGGAACCTTAACTTCCTGGAACCCTCTGGGCCACTCCAGGCCTGTAACAGGACTGTTTTACCTTTAATTCTTGACCTATACTGGCGATACGAGTAGATAGAAATTGACTCGGACGGCATAGGTATCTCCGATGGGGAAGAGAAGTAATAAAAAACAAAGCACTTTCTTTGGACAACCCTAAGAGAGAAGGTCATTTTCTAAATGTGGCGTGATCGATTCCTTGTCCCAATATTTTAGTGCAAAATGCCCTCCTCCTGAAGTACATTTGATAGCTGTACACAACTGTTCAGAAATGAGATATTTGTTTCAGGAGACTACTTGTCCTTGTAAATAATTACGTCACTCTGAGAAAATTCGTGTTACACAACCCTAGCGTTAAAGGTTAATAATTATAAGTGTAAAGTCACAGCAGAAATATTTGACAAATTCGAGCTCCCATATTTCTCCACTGCTTCTTGCTCAATATTTGCGCAATTAAGTGTGCTGAATTATGTAAGTGCAGACTGCAGAACACACTTACAAATCTACTTCCTTCACCCACCCCTGCCATTTAAGTGGATTTGTGCTATTTGTGACGTTTTTATGGCCAGAATACAAATTTTCAACCCTTCCAAAATAGTCCAGTTCCGGTTGCGTAAATGGAACATATAAGTCGGAAACCTCTTTAAAAGGAATGAGGAGTGAAATTAAATTTTTTCTGTGTCTACGTGTGAGTCGGTCAGAAAAGAAGACACAGTTGTGTAATAACGTACTCACTCACCCACTCACTCACTCACTCACTCACTCACTCACTTACTTACTTACTTACTTGCTTACTTACTTGCTTACTTACTTACTTACTTACTTACTTACTTACTTACTTACTTACTTACTTACTTACTTCGTGGAGCGGAGTCCTTCTCGAGAAGCTAACTGGTTTTCAGCTAGTCAAGAAATTCCCCACATTTTATGGAACCCGAAGGTTCATTACCGCATTCACAAGTACCCGCCACCTGTCCCTATCATGAGCCAGCTCGATCCAGTCCATAACCCCAAATCCCACTTCCTGAAAATCCATCTTAATATTATCCTCCCATCTGCGCCTGGGTCTCCCCAGTGGTCTCTTTTCCTCAGGTTTCCCCACCAAAACCCTGTACACGCCTCTCCCATCCCCCATACGTGCCACATTCCCCTCCCATCTCATTGTTCTAGATTTTATCACTCGCACAGTATTGGGTGAGCAGTACAGATCGTTAAGTTCCTCAGTTGTGTAATATCATGGATTTAAAAATAAAAAAAGCTGTACATTTAACCTCTCCGTTTGAAATTATCCCACTTCAGCCTAAAAATGTACACAGAGAAATTTCAGGTTCGTGGACATCAAAATAATATAATAGGCCACGACCCAAGAGATTTAAGGGTTTGAAAGGAAATGGTAATAAAAGTTATTTCCAGAATTTTAGCCATCGACTGCAACTTGTTAGAAGTGAAAAATAAACAAATGGAAATAATCGATCGTATAGTGCCTTATTATTAAAACAATCGAAAACAAACTGTAATTAGCATGCGCTGTGCAGACACAGCGAGGAAAACCACAAATAATTTTATCTTTGATAAGCGATATGTACAGAAATTCGTTTCAGTTATCCCCTTCGCTGTCACTCATACTTCACAGCTCTATTCTTCGTGCCAAAAGTTCACTCAGAAAACGCGAAAGAAAATTGTTTTATCTGCTTCCGGCTCCTTATAACATATTTCATTCCGCATAAACCGCTTTCCTGCTGTAATGCAGTACGGAAGTTCCATATCATTTCTCAACAGTACCGAGGGTAAGAACGGTAAAACAACCCCACGCCATGGAGTTATCATTATTGTTATTAGCATGGCAATTATCCAGAACTACATGGAAGTCTCCTAATTTCCGCTTCTGTGAACTTTGCAGCATCAGTCTCATCATATCCACAGTGAAGTACAGTCGGTGACTATAACCCTGGCCACCGCAGTGTGGATTGTAAGGTACCACAAAGGTAAAAGCGAAAGGTCAGTGTAAGGTACAACATATAAAACAGAATGTTTGAACATATAAATTAAAATTGGGGAAAAAGTTACGTAAAATAAGAGAGGAAATTTCTTTGGAGTATTTCCCCACTTACACCTTCGGTAATATTACGATAGAAATTAAAACGGGAAGGTTATGATGGGCTGGACTTGCAGATTTGGCAGTATCAAATATCTACAGATTTTGATAGGAAATTATCGTGAATGGCGGCTAATCCTAACAGAACCCAAGATAGGATTAAACAAAGTTTGAACACAACTAACATAAAAGCACGTTGTCTCGTTTCACTCTATTATCATACCATCCTTTCCAGTATTATCGATATCATGTTACGTTAGTATTTCACTAGAACAATTTTCTGCAGGATGTCAAGTTATCGAACAGCACTTGGTGAAGTGTTTAAATTTAGCACGTTTCGGGCGCCGAATAACCATCATTTCGAGACGCCGTTTCTCATTAACAGTGTCGTCCGACAACGTGTCTCCACTCCTTCATATCCGATAGCAGTCACTAACAAGTCGCACGGCTCGACAGAAGAGCAACGCAAGTGACAAGCTCATTTCATGCTTCTCAGATTCAATTTGCATTACCGCTACAGTTCACGAGAAGTTTGGATCTCCTTCGCCATCAAAGAAGGTTGCTTTGAGCAGCAAGTCACGAATTTCCTTCTGTTAAGGAACTCGAAATTTCATCATCGTCAACACAAAATCTCCTTCTTTGAATACATCCTGAGCTATTCCATTCTACTTTGCCTCACCATAATCTCACTAAGGTATACGAGCATCGAATATAATAACCTCTCTGCTGTTCAAATTAACTCTTCAACGAAGATTTCCAAACAAAATTACGTAGGCATTTTCTGTTGCTGGATGTACTGCACTTAAGTCTCCTAGGAAGATAGGCTCGACTACAGAAAACATTATTAATGAGTTTCAATGTTCAGTTCATCACATAATTAAGAATTTGTAGTGAAAATAAACAGAATACCAGTTTCTGTTTGGGCTTAAGCATTAAGCAAGGCTGATTCTGTTGCGCTGGAAGTGATTTTGGCTGAAAAACAGGAAACATGAAACATGTGGTATTACTAGAAGGGAAAATGGCCTTTGCTATACAGAAAGGGCGACAAACTGTGAACTAACAGAAGCAAGAAAGATAGATTCCACGAAGCAATATATTGAACTGATACTGCTAATCGCTGTTAAGCCAAGAAGAGAAAGTTTTCAAGAAGTCAAGAAATGTCACATAATATCCTACATTTCCGATGCCAGCAAAAGCCCTTCGGTAGACCAGAAATTACGGTTGGCTCTCCAATTTATACAGTGTGTTAGACTTAGGTTTGGCCCTGGGGCCCACCCAGCCTCCTGTAAAATGGGTACCAGGTCTTTCCCGGAGGTAAAATGCGGCCGGGGTGTACTGCTGACCACTCATCTCCTTCTAGTGTCGCAGTCATGGAAGAGTAGAGCTATAACTCTACCCACTCCCTGGGCCACACCGGGCCTGTAACGGCATCACTTTACCTTTTTTTGCAAATAAACTAATAATATGTAATTGGGAAACAGAGTACAGCCTTCCGTAAGAAGTCCAGATAACCGCAAGAGAAACATTGCTCCAGCACTACTGCCACGGCATCATCACGTACATTTTAACATTGTCCAAACTGCGATGCATTTCTTTTAAGTTATGCTAGATAAATAGATAGAACTAGCCCAAATGCATTACATGAGTGAGAAAGATTAGGCTACACGGGACGCTTTGCAATGTAACTCAGGTTGTATCACACTCCTGCGAAAACTATTCTTCAACTAAAGTTATAATCCCGTTAACCAACATGCAACCATCAAGTACACCGTATTTTAATGTTTGGCGGCTTATTGATTGATTAAATTAATAAAATGATGTTAACTTCACTGTCACAATATAAATTAACTTTTAGTGGTATTTCATAAATTATATATATCATGTCGAAAAAAACAGCTTTCGACGTGGAAGTACATATCGACGCTGTGAGAGTTTCTCTCCAGAGAGCTAAGCCCAGTCACTTTATATGTCCCTGCTACACGAATATTTAAGTTAATTCAATTATTTCGTATGAAACATCACTGTGAGTGGTGACTGCGCACAACCTGCGCCCCATGCATCTCTTTACCGTGCACTACATTATAATTCTCTAACTGACATATTATAAAACTCGGATTTTTTTTTGCTTTCTTCTAGTCCATTCCTACAACTTAGTTATTTCCTTATTCTAGGAACCCGTCCGTAATTTCTGGCTTCCGCCGCAATACAAATTAGATCCTAGCTCTTTTGGGATGTTAGGCAGCGAAGATTGGTAGTTAGTTGCTGACATTTCGATGCACACTTTCCGTGGAAGTTCACAGTAAGTGCAAGTAATTATAACACAATTCCAATAAACTACCTGATTTACTAAACAACAATGTTGAAAACAATACAATCATGAAACATCTTACTTACAAAATAAGTCCCAATATATATTATATCTATATATGATTACGAAGTTTCTGTTTTCACGAATAACCTGGCGCGGCCAAAGGGTTCCGTGCTGGCTCTGTGTTTTGTACTTGTGTTGCTGGCAGTCCATTCATGTATTGTTTATGGACAGATATATATATAAACAATACATGAATGGACTGCCAGCAACACAACTGCAGTTGATCCTATGATTGTGGATATCAGGATAATTCTTAACGTAAAAGTATTGATTTCAATCAGGTATGATATTAACATCAATGGGGCGGTTTTTTGCACTGTTATTAATAGTGCACAATTTTCTCATCTCATTCCTTCCATTACTACATATGTATGTGTGTGTGTATATATATATATATAGTGTCCGGGCTTTAGCCTGCAGCCCGGACACTACTCCTGCCCAACCACACCTAACCTCCAACATATAGCAAGCCAAGAACGAAACGACCAACGTGGTAATCAACATCATAGTCATGAGCTCCTGATGATGGGCATAGCAGTGCCCGAAACATGTTGAGCCTATAACAGTACAATAAAATAATAAGTGGCATCTAGTTGGTTTTTTATTCTTCAGTTCTCGGTAACCTAAATTTGTAATTGTCATATTTCTGTCACCTTGGCTGTGACGTTGCATATAGTTTTACAGATTTACCAGCATTACCAGTGAACCTCCTGCCACCGTTAACAAGGTCGAAAACCCTCTTAACTCTTTAACACACTAAAACACAGTTTCACAAAAAAGAAGACAGGAATCTCCTTATTTACCAACATAAACACATGACATCCGGCTGAGAATAATCAGTTTATCTTCAGGGCATTTCTCGTACGGTCTGATCCAGTTGTGACCCGTACGCGGGTGTCTACATCACGTGACGAGCCCGGGATCATGTCGCGTATGAATATTTGAAGTTTCGCTTTAATGGCTGTTTTACTGCTGCGCCTATCCCAGTTACGACACCGCCGACAACTTCAGAGCCATTGGATCCGTTCGCGCACCTAGCGTCGTCATGAGGTCTCGACCATATAAATTTCTCCGAATGATACCCACGTAGCAGGCCTGTCGGTTTAAAACGTCCAAATCGCGCGTTCTAATGCTACCAACTGTCCACGTAGAAGGTTAGTTCTTTCGAATTGCCGGACGGACGGTCTACTGCGAATTCTGCACAGTTAGGCTTGTCACTTGCAGCACTCTCAGACCGCCGAACACGAAATATTTGCTGCACCTCTGTTCCTTACCTGACGGCTGTTTTATAAATATTCAGAGTTGTCGGAATTTCTTAATCGCTTTATAGGTACATACGGACGGCACATAGAATGCATATGCACACATTCATAAGTACGTGCATACGTACGTACACACACACACACACACACACACACACACATATATATATATATATATATATATATACAGCGGCTTTGTTACAGCTGGCGCCGTTTTCCGCATCCTGCCCGCCATGCTTTCCTATTCTCCCAGTCCCCGGGTCGTAGGTTCC
>Ga0131853_10022562_pt1 | contig 11383 bp, 5 predicted proteins | sample TergutLab28metaG_FD_92764 | JGI IMG/M metagenome (GOLD analysis project Ga0131853, IMG submission 92764) | Labiotermes labralis P1 segment gut microbial communities from Petit-Saut dam, French Guiana - Lab288 P1 (version 2) (version 2) | ecosystem: Host-associated > Arthropoda: Insects >...
CTCTCTCTCTCTCTCTCTCTCTCTCTCCAACCTTCTGCTTTTTATTTCTTGTTCCCTCATCTCTCACACAGGAATTTATACAACTTTTATCGGATTCTGCTTTCTGCCTCTGCATGGTATCGCTTGCTGTGTTTTGCCCATGCAGCCCAGCGATGTACTGTGGTGCAATTCCTCTCGCTTCCCCCCGCCATCATTTCACCAACTACCCATCTCTTTATTCCTTGTTATACTTAAGTGAAATGATATTCGATCCCAGTCAAGGAAGTTGGAACTGGAGGGGAAACTAACGCGACAAAGTAAAGCACGCTGCATAGCTCCACTTTATTGGCAAGAATACAGACATTATTGGTGTACTGGTACAATTAGCCACCTTTAAATTAATTAACTCCATGAAGCACAAACCGTTTTGAGAAGCTACTAGTCCCGGAGATAATTGAAAATATTCCCCGAATTTTATGGAACCTGAATGTACATTGGTACACTCATAAAAGCCTGCCATTTGTTCTTGTATTGAGCCAAATACATCAATCCACATCTTCGCATTGTATATATACATGAGATTCATATTAATATTAGGCTTCCGTCTACGCCTAGGTTTACCAAGTGGTTATCTTCCCCTTAGGCTTTCCCACCAACAGTCCGTATGCATTTCTCGCTATGCCCTTGCGTACTGCATGTCACAGACGTCTCTCATCCCCCCCCCCCCGTATCTGACAATCCAAATGAAGTGTGTCTGAGGCACAAACAGTGAAGTTGTTTCGTGTGTCTGAGGCACTTAAGTACTTCAAATCTTTGGTGTAGGCATTTTGTCTGGAATATTCTCACGTCCGAGCAATAGGCTTATTTATTTGGCGACCAGACCGATCATTTGCGAAAATAATGCGAATGTTTACACACAAACATCCAGGAAGGAGGAAGCTGCATGACATAACCTCACTTTCTACAGACCTGGTGCGTAACCGACGTGCCGTGCAGTATCGAATCGAGCAATGGTTATGTAATATCAAGTAGGCAAATTGATATTTTAGGAAAGAAAATACGACGTGCTCCTTACACTCACCCAAGCACACACAAACAAAATAAAAAACGGGAGTGACGTTTCCATGAAGTCGTTGCTAATCCGACGGGGCAGAGTTACGTGTCGTTTGGTAGCAACATAACTAACCGACATTTTGAACAGACATGGGCCTAAGAACTGGTGATCTTACTACTTTACGCGAATTTTATGTTCTATTCAATAACTAACTAACTAACTATCTAAATAACCAACTAACTAACGAACTAAGTGACTGTTTAAGTGACTTAACTAACTACCTGACTCTTAACTAATTGACTCTTAACTACCTAACTCACTGTCAACTAACTGGTAACTAACCAACTAACTAACTGACTGTTAACTAACTACATGGAGCAGAGCCCTTCTTGACAAATCAACAGGTCCTAGCTAGATATGAAATTCCTCACAATTTATAGAATCCGAAAGTTCATTACCGCATTCACAACAGCCTCACACCTGTCTCTGTCTGGAGACATCAATGTACGCAAAGTCCCCAAACCCATTTCTTGAATATCTATTTTAATATTATCACCACATTTCCGCCGTTCAGTTATCTATATTACTTCGAGTTTGCAGCGAAACCGCGCATGTCCGATGTGTTAGGCGAGCCCCACAAGTTTGAAGCCCGCTGCAGCGCAGACGGATCTTCCAATCTGAGGAGACGCACGACCACACAGTGAGGCTGCAGAATGTGTTCAAATCCTCTGCACTGGGATCAGCTAGTCAGAATATTTAAATGCTTATACAAACCCCCTCGCCGAATGCCAAACACCGGTTAATTCCGCGGGAATGCGTCATTTGTCTTACAGCCTCACACTTTGCACAGCCCTCCATGTCTCCTCTATACATGAACATACACGTGCTATCAGAAGCCGAATTCGCGTGGTTGGCACACCTGTTTCATTTCGATATGTCTCGGTTTAAATCTCTAACCAGTGACAACACATCCTGACAGGTTTCTCGTTGTGGCCCTCCGTCTCCTAACCTTAACCCGGAACATAACACGTAACAGCACAAACCCCATTATGAAGCTTATCTTGCACTGTTAACATTTTGCACAAGAAAACCAAGAAACCTCCAAGACATCGACCCACACAACAGTCTTCAGCTATGCTACCGTCAGCTATATCGCACTTAGCTTTCGTCGCTGAATGTTAGCTGTTGCTTTTGTTTCACTGATCATCTACGCTTCATACAGCGAAACCTGCCCTCAGCGGAACACGGATAGAGCGTAAGCATGAATTTAACGCAAAATTTTCACAGTGCCAAAGATCCAAACTTCAAGTTAACTCTATCAACAGAACCTGTCTGCAACGGAAAACACCGGTCCCTTGCAGTTCCATTACACACAGGTTCCACTGTACCTTAATCAAGTACAAAAAGAGGTTTCTACGTTCTACCATACTCACAGACCAAATATAAAAATCCCAAATCACCTCGGTACGTAGAGACAATGATGGACAATGATGTTGAAGCCGACGACGGTGATACTGATGATGATGATGATGATGAGAACAATAATGATATTATTAAGTACAAACTGTTTATCATGGGGAATGTATTGCAACCACAAAACAGCTGTAACACTACCCACCCTAGAAACATGAACTGTCCCAAGCATGTAACTATAAATGCCCTGTACAAAAGTGACAGTAAATAGTAACAATACAATAACAAAAACTAACTCCGTGGAGCAGAGTCCTTCCTAACGAGCTGACAGTCAAAAAATTCCCCGAATTATGGAAACCGAAGGTTCGTCAACGCATTTGCAAACGCCCGCCCTCTATTCCTATCCTGAGCCAGAGCGATCTAGTCCATGCCCCGATCCCACGTCCTAAATCCATTTTAATATTATCCTTCCACCTAAGTCTACGTCTTCCAAGTGGCCTCCTTCCATCAACTCCCCACACCACAACTCTTTATATACTTATCATGTTCTCCATACGTGCTACATGCCCCGCCCATAACATTCTTCTTGATTTGATCAAAAGAATATTTGGTAAGGAGTACAGCTCATACACTAATAATCATTATTATACGCTAACAATTCCCTGATATCAAATACAGGCAAACCAACCTAATGAGTGACCGTTAACAGTAATAAGATTGAAGCTCAGGAAAAAGCAACCACAGTTCACTGCACTTCACACTATCATAACCCATATCCTTAATATAAATTATACCTTCCCTGCATCACCATCTCGTTCTTGCGATCGGCTGTTTTCCAACAGTTTGCTCCACGAAAATGATAGAGCCTACACATCCCCCCCCCCCACTACCAACGCCATGGATAAAGTAAAATTTCAGAAGCTAACAGTTGCTAAGTCATTAAAGAAGTCCCGCTCCTTTCTACGAACTTCGTGGTGAATTACTGTGAACCCCAACGCCCGTCACTTGACCGTATCCTGAGCCAGTCTAATCCTGTCCACATGCCCTTTACCAGCCCTCAATAAATACAACAGTGCCCTCAAGCGTAATGTCCCAATAATAAGCTACTTACATGACTATAAAAATAAGGGTACAGTAAGCACAGCAAATACAAGCTACTCACATGCCAAGAACTCTTCGCTAGTACCCTAAATCGCTCATTGCTTTCAAATTCAGTCGAAATCGGTTATGGCATCATGACAGGGACTGAACATGTCCTGTCGTTATGAACAACCGTGCCGGTCTCAGTGGCCACGCGATCTAAGGCGTAGGTCTGCGGCCGCTCGCCTGCTGAGATCGTGGGTTCGAATCCAACCGGGGGCATGGAGGTTTGTCTGTTGTGAGTGTTTTGTGTTGTCGGGTAGAGGTCTCTACGACTAGCCGATCACTCGTCCAGAGGAGTCCTACCGACTGTGGTGCGTCGCTGTGTGTGATCTAGAAACCTCAAGAATGATGAGGCCATGGTCCGCGTTGGGCCGCAGCGCCACAGGGGAAAAAAAGAACGACCGTCGTTATACCCAAAAGTACAATGTTACGGTTAAGAGAGAGGAATTAGTTGGTGCAACAGGATATGTGACGTTATGGACGAGGTGTCGTATAAACCGATGTCGTTATAACCAGGTTTGCTGTAGGCCTATTGCAGCGGGCGCTTCGTTGTAAAGAGCAATAGCAAATTAACGTTCTGCAACGTAGGACACAAGACACAGTGGCAAAGCAGTGTTAAGGTACATACCGAACAGCATATATGGTACAGTGACTGCGCTAGGACTTGACAACCGAGGAACTGTTCAATTCCGGCTGTGGCAAGAAATTTTTCTCTTTATCGGCTAGGAGGCCCACCCAGCCTCAAATTCAGTGGCTACCGGCCGCTCTTTCGTTGGTGGTAAAACGGCCGAAGCGTGAAGCTGACCGTTCGCCTCTATCTGTTGCCGAGTTTAAGAATGGGTTAAGCTGTACCTCCTTTTCCTCCCTACGCCTTCACGATGTGCATAAGAACAACTTGACATTTGACGTAATGGAATATTTCTTAGATGGAACAAGAAAATTGGGCAGATGTTTGTGGTAGAGCTAGTATTTGGAGAGCATTGAGAAGCTTCGATCTGGAGCGATGGATTTAGCAGCTGCGGAAACAAATAATAAATATCAGAAAGGCTTTACGATGTCGGAAAGAGCAGTTTCTTCGATTTGGCCTGTCTGGCTGCTGCCATAAGATTTACAGTCCGATGTAATTGAATATTGAAAATGTTGACGTGTATAGAAAGTTAGGTTATGTTGCCGCTGCGGTCGAAACCTCATATGCGTCTGTTTGTGTGTGCGTGCGCATGTGCGTGCGCTTTTACATCGGCTGCCATATAAAACTTTAACTCTCCCCCTTCGACTTTTAAAGTGATCCACAAGATGAAAGTACAAAATTGCCTTTGAAGGTCTACACACAGAACACCATTCGTCATCAAGAACTCAAACAGTAAACAACACGTCTCTTGTTTTCAACATGGCCACAGCCAGATACAGCTTACGTTAATTGCCACATTACTGTATTTAACAGAATAATATACGAGTGACTGGAGGAATTCGGTCCGGAGAAGAAAACGTGATTTCCCAAACGAGGCAACAGCTTCAATTTGTGACGTCACGTGACGCAACGAAATTGGTCTATGTTAATTTATTGCAGATAAATGTCTATATTTGCCGACAGCAATCGTTGGCTTTGAGGCCGCGTAAACATAATATTAAACAGACGGATGTACGATATATAATGAACAGAACAAAACTGCCTTAAGATAAAACTCTTTAGTGGATTTGCGCAACCGATCAGGCTGCTCTGCCGTCCAAGCCGTAAGTCTGAAGCCGATCAATTGTTGGGATCGCGGGTTCGAATCCAGCTGAGAGCATGGATGTTTCTGTGTTCCGTTGTGTGTCGTGGAGGTGTCAGTGGCGGCCCCTGTGACGAACTGATCGCTCGTTCATGGCAGTCATAGATCCGTAGACCTCAACAATATGGCAGCCTAGGCTCGAATTGGGCTGTGGCGGCACAGAAAAAATGAAAAAAGGATGTGGAATGTCAGGTTCCCTGCAAGCAGAATGTCCACTGACCAGGAGTGGAACTGTTTACTGCAGGCCAACATGGATATGGGATTAGCCTCGGACAGTCGCCAAGGGTTGTACCTCCAGCACACAGGTTTGGCGTGTCTTACAACCTCAGGCAGTAAAGTGCAGCATGTTGCAGAACGTGGTGGGACACGTGACATGTGTGGCGAAACAGAATAATACAGACAGATGTAATTGTAGTAGCACGCAGAGAAGAAATACACGTTTTTGGCTGGTTAATGCCAAGACAGACTTTCGAGACACTGTGTGAATTTGGAGATTGGTTAAACTGCTGCAAAAGACGGCCATACATGAAGACAGCAATGAAATAAGACTAGCATCTTTTGCTATGGAGCGTCAGTTAATGTGGCAGGTAGAGGCCAACATTCAGGGAAATCCGCTGACTCAAGGGGAAGGCAGTCCTCACAAACTACACGGCGTCACACTCCAGAAGAAGGTAATATTTATGTTAACCAATGAAACAAAATAAATTCCTCAGACCTGCGCTTTTCCGGGGTATTACGCAGCGAGTAGTGTTTGGTTTTTTACCGACGTTTCAGGATAACCTATCGGTCCCATTATTGACCTTCGACGATGGAATGACAGGTTGTCACGAAACGTCGATAAGGAAGGTCACTACTCGCTGCGCAGTTCTCATGCACTTCGCGGCGAAAGCTTGAAATTACTCGAGTAAAATTTAACACGATAATTACTTTCACTATTGGAAGCGTGGATCAATTTGTTGAGCAGCTCAAACCATACAGAGCTTTCGAGACAGACTATACATTATGGCTTCAACTGTTTAGGGTACGGCCTACAGTAAAAAACAGTCCATGGTCAAGTGTGGGAAATGAAGTTTTTCTTTCGAATAACGATAAACATATACCGCGCATACGCACGCACACACACATACGCACACGGAGCACTCACGCAGGTGCAAATAATCCCCCAAGAGTGTTTAATTTTCGGGGAAGAAATTCGTCTCCATCAAATGCATCACACAACTCAATTAGCTGCTAGACCTTTACGCAGTAGGGCAATACAAGGGACTCTGTAGGTGAAGAAACAGGTACTTAGCTAATCTATCGAACACTGGAATAAAAAACGGCCTTTCATCTTATTAAGAACATGCAAAAATAAACCTTATAGTTTGACTGCCTGTCGTACACTTTGTATCAGTTCCGTACCTCAAAGAAGAATGGAACTAGGACTTTATTACAGGAAATATTACCATTATATCAGTACAATAAACCTACGTAACACCACGCTGCCATCTGTAGGATCGACTGAAAGTAATTTCTAGTTTGTGCCGGTTCCGTTGGTTCCGCTGCGTTGGGCCATTATGAAACGATGAAAACTGGTTGGAACAATGAAAGATGGATTACGTAGAATACAACGCTGTACTCACCTGTTCCATTATCTGTGTTGTGCATGACCCTCCCTCCTCCTTCACCCCCGCCGCGCCACCTTTCTCAAGCGCCTGCGGAGCTCACAAAGGCAGCACCAACATTGCTCACCGGGCCATCCAAACCTGCATGCAGAAGTCATAGCTGTCACGGACATCACCTATGGCTCAGTCCAAGTACACTGGGCTCACGGCAACTACAGGCATAAGGGAGGTACAGGACTGCGCATGGGTAATGTGCCTGCTGTGACGTCATCCACGCTTCTAGATACACTGAGCTAGCTGTATATTTTTTTCCCAGATGCGACCTTCGCGACTCTGCACATCAGACTGAAATATTACAATGCATTTATTGCTGTGAGGTTAGTCACACAGGAGGGGAATACGGAATATGCCTTTCTGTATTTCGTTAAATACAGCTATGCCAAATAGGATATTCCACAAACACACACACACAAAGGTGCACATGCTTTTCAAAAAACCAGGAGCCACCTCAAAATTACAGGTGCCAGTATGGCGACACGAACCAAGTTACACAATAAACACCCACAAGCATTATGCGCCATCGCGAGACCTGGTGCACGGAATTTGTGTACCGCAGTATGAAGCTACTTAGATCCAACTGTTCTCCAGTGTCCTGCTCTCTTTCACCTTGATTCCAATTCCTTCCCTTCAACACAGTTATCAAATGCTGTGTAGTTTCATGTATGTTCTATGGAGAATGGGGTGTGAAGTTTGTGTCAGGAACCCAAAGGAAGGGCACAAGACTTAGAAAGAGGGAGAGACGATTGATGGGAGAATTTCTGGACCTAAGAGACAGAAAGTATACAGCAAGTTGGTCAAACATTTTTAAGGAGTGGCTTTATGTTTTGAATATTCAAATATATTATTAGAGTGATAACATTAATCTACAACAGAGTTAACATACAAACTGCATTCGGCCTGAACAGTTAATTTTTTTGTAGAAGGCATCCCGTTGTATTAAATAATTAAAAGACAACAATAAATTTATTTTCAGTCTAACAAAACAATATTTTATTTACCTTATTAGCTACCAGTTTCGGTCATTAGATCATCATCATCATCATCATCAGGCCATCCGTACATAAAATTTAAACCGGGTTACTTGTAGTGCACGTTAAATTCAATTTATGTAGCCTGTTTGGACATTTGTGTGTGGATGGCCTGATGATGACGATGACGATGATGATGATCTAATGACCGAAACTAGTAGTCAATAAGGTAAAAAAAATATTGATTGTGTTAAAATGAAAATACATTTATTGTTGTCTTTCTAAACAATTTACTGAACGCGTTTCGCACAGTCCTCAAATAAATAGCAATTATATCCCGACTGGGGTTTCTAATAGACGCACGCTGTTTTCTCTGTGAGGTACGAACTGAATCATTACGTATAACTTTAAGATTCAGTTTAATCTTGAAAGGCTTTGCTCGACGTACTGCAGTTGGCACGGGATTTGTACAAAAGAATACAAGATTTTAACCGAGGAGTGGGTGGCGAGGTGAACCGACGTGGCTAACGTTGTCAAATTATGGGCGTGGAATTTATTTACTAGTTCTGGGACTGTGGAAACGTAAAGACGGGATGTGTGGGTGTGAGTTAATAAAGGCCCTTTTCAACTGCGTCCAGTCGTCTGCTTCGATCATACTCCTCCTCCAGTACAATGTTCATGGATTTGCCTTTCATTATCGAGCAAAAAATTCAGCAGTACGCATGAAAACCAGCATCATTACCACACAGCACCACATTTCAAAACTTTCCAGGTATTTCTGATCAATTTTCCGAAGTGTCCAAGTTTCAGCACCACACAAAGTTATGCCCCACGTGTAGCTTTTCACTAATTTCTTCCTTAAATGTCAAGCTCAATTTGCTGGTGAAAAGAGCTTCTTGTTGAATGCTGTTCTTGCCATGGCAATCTTGGCCTTAATTTGACGTGTGCATTTTGCATTATACGTTATGAGGCTACCCAAACAGTTGAAATATTCCACATTCTATAATTGTTTTTGAACCTCCACATTTTGTACTGAAGATGGTGATTAGACATACATTTATTATATATAATCCTAAATAACTGCTATTTTGCCACAGAAAAAATATATGTTCTACTAATTTTACATTTCCGTGAATTTTTCGCTTAAATAATACTTCTTCATGGAGACTTACCAACTTTATAGTACACACATTCCGTGCATTAGACATATATCTGTTAGTTTATACATAATTCCCGCTAATCGCATGTTTTTAGTGACAAAAGAAATATATGTTGTGCTAGTTGTCCTGCAAAGGTTAGCTGTTTTTCTTTGTGTGTGAGTCTCACAAGAACAAGACTGATTTCAGCGGAAACAGACAGTGGAATGTGAAGTAAACGAAACATAGTTCGTTAGTCACAAAAACTGTAGTTAGTTGGAATTATATGTGATAAACGGAACAGCTGTGCCATTTCCTTATCTCCAAACTACGTTTGCCAGAAGGACGAGGGGGCACTGCTAGGTAAACTTCATAGTCACAAAATGGTCTGTTTCCCTGTTAACATATAGAGTCGCTCTAACAACCTCTCATTCTCCACTTTTCGACCCATATTTCTTTTTATTTTAGACTTCGAGGCATTAACCAAATTGCTAGGGGATAAGATTTAGAGGAATAATGAGGTTTGCAGCACCTTATTCCCTTCTTGCCCGCTCTATGTAACGCATCTTTAGGTCCTACTGTATAATAATGACGGCGATAAGGAGTATCTGTGCACTTTCGTGTCTTCCCCCTTCGTGGAAAGGGCTGACGGCCCTTCTAAATGAAGTCAATAGAGCACGGCTGTTAAGGCAGTCAGCGCCACGCAGCTACGCCTGCCTGCGAGAGATCCCACGTCTGTCAGATTTGTACAGACCAGAGGTTCCTAACTTCTAGCAGTTCGTTGAGCATCCGGATATTATGCTGTTCTCTGCGGGGCCAGAATTAAAAATTTATTTTTACTTTACCATGAGAACCAAGAAAGTTACTACCAGTGGAAAATATCATAATACAATACTGTGGACCCGGCAGCACGGGCAAAGTTTGTACAAAACAATGTGAGGAAGATGCAAAATTGTTAAAGTTCTACAAAGTAACTAAATTTCTTCTTGGAATTGGAAAAATACCGACATAATTTGACTTCAGTAGAGAAATATCTTTGTCCAGATCGCAGAACGTCCCGGGGGAGAACAGTTTAGGAGTTAGAGTAGGGATCAGTGTTTCCCAACCTTTGATCCACGGAAGGACCCCTAAAATAATTTTTCGTATCCTGAGGATACCCATGACAACGTTTACAGACCAGAAAAGAATGAGGCGGTTGGTAGCGTAAGGAAATTACTCCAGTACTGTCAACTGCCGCACAAAAATTCCCTCCATATTTCGAGAGATATTCACAATTTATCGCGACATTTCAAAATATTTCAGTGTATATTCCACAATATCTCACAAAACCCCTAATGCTACTCAGCGGAACCCCTGATAGTAGACAGTGGTGTATACCAACATACCGGCGAATTATTCACATGGAAAACAGGGAATATCGGATTCTTTTGTGAGAGCAGATAGTTTGTGAATTAGCGAAATTCTGATGGCACAATATTCGTCATTGGAAACAAGAGTAAAGGCAAAGGTCTCAGTGTAAACACCATAAAGACATGGGGGGAAGTGGAGATGTAACGTCACTCATTATTATAACAATAATCCGTGCATTAATCGAATATATTCAAGACTGATAGTGATGTCAACAATTTTTCAGGTTAGACACCCACGATGTGTTTAATAAACAATAGAATATACACAATTCCACGGTATAACACAACATTTTATTAACTAATTATAATTAAAATATAATTAAATTATTTATAACAGCAACATGTTTCGGCTCCCTTTATAGAACCATCTTAAGGGTGAGCCCTAAAAAGTGTTACATACAATTAAGAATGCTTTATATAGTACGAGATCTCGTATTGCATGCTATTAATATATATGGGGAATTAAAAATAAATGTAATTTCAAATATAACATAGCAAAGGTAATAAGGTTAAAAGTTGTAAGTAATGAAACTTAAAATGTGGGGAGAAAAATAATTTTTAGAACAGTAAGTTGTGATATTAATGAAGAATGATTTTATACAGATTTATGGATGTAATATCGTGTGGGTTTCTCTTCATCGATGTAAATGGCTCATCTTTTATGCGGAGTAGTTTATATACGCAAGGACATCCTGCCAAACCGAACGGCGGACATCAGTTCTGTGTAATTTTTCCTATATATTTTTCTCAGAATAAATACTTTTGACTGTTGGGCATCAATGAATGTTATATGATCCAACAGCTGCTGGTATTAGTCTTATATGCATGTACACACACACACACACACA
>Ga0131853_10022563_pt1 | contig 11382 bp, 7 predicted proteins | sample TergutLab28metaG_FD_92764 | JGI IMG/M metagenome (GOLD analysis project Ga0131853, IMG submission 92764) | Labiotermes labralis P1 segment gut microbial communities from Petit-Saut dam, French Guiana - Lab288 P1 (version 2) (version 2) | ecosystem: Host-associated > Arthropoda: Insects >...
TATACAGCACTGCATTTACAAGATCACGTTTACTGCGAGTTTGGAAATGTTTACCACGTTTTTCGCCAATGAAAAATGACTCTATCATAGACCATTGTTTATCCGTCAGATCGCTACTGTATCAGGGCAAACGCATCAAAAGGAATAAACCATTGCAATTACTAAATTGACCATCTTGTACGTGAAATTCATCAATTAAGTCATAGCAATGCTTTACTAAATTTGATGCGTTTGCCCTGGCTACTGTATCCCATGTTTAGTCACCACCATATCTCATATAATTAATACGCTATGCTAATTGTCGGTCGTTTTATACGCTTTATTGAATACGGGCTCTTATTTCTGATCCTTGAAACATCTTGATAGTCATGAAAAATAATACAGCCCGGCGTGCAGCGCAGTTGCTAAAATCAGCACTATCAGGAAAACAGGCTTGCGCGTCTTATGACGGAAGATGAAACGCCCGACCCAGCCCCCGGCAAAACCACCCGCCAGCGCCAATAAGTGCAGGACAATTTCCGGTACGCGACCTCCGTCATTTTTGGCTTGCATCTTATCAAAGCCATATAGTATGAAAGTTACAATGCTCGTACTCGCCAGCCATAGCAAATAAAAAGGCACTTCGCCCGCTATGTAAAAAATTAAGGCGGCGGCAATAACAATTCCAATTAACGCGATGCGCGTGTAATGTTTTTTCGGCGCACGGGTATGTGTATTTTTCATTTTTTAATTCGCTCCTTTGTGATTGTAGTATTATACCCAACCAGGGCGGTTTTTGGCAAAAAAAGCTTTCCGTTGTATTATATTAGAGAGTCTAAAAATGGGGGCGTTTGCATGGGATCTAACGTTAAAGAACGGAATATTACCGAAGAATTAGTGGAAGCCCTGAATAAAAAGAAGGCGGATTTCTTAACCTTTAGCCAAGCACTGTCAGATGCGCTGAAAAAGCGGCTGGGGTTGATGAAGAAACCAACGGTTGCGCAAATCGTAAAAGCCCTGCAACCGCACTTGGGTGAGGTCTTGATGCCGAAGGGGAAATATCTCGCTTTCAAACAAACCGACGAGGAACTGTTACGCTGCGTATTGCAAAAAAAGAATTGGAAAATTCCAGCAAGTAACCAAATGCCTTTCAAGAAAGATGAATTTTTTGATACCTTAAACCAGCTGCTCGAAAAAGGCGTTGTTCGTGTCAAAAAAATCGACAAGGATAAAAAAGTTCTCCTTCTTGCGCCTGCTGGCGAGCCGTCGTCACCTTCATTATTCAAGACCGAACGAACTGAAGAGGTGTTCAAAGCTGCATTTCAGGCGCTTGAGCAGGGTAAATTTTATGCCCGCATCTGCGATATGCGCCGACATTTGGGCTGGAACGCGCAAGAATTCGATGCCATGTTGACCGGCCTTCGCGACGCCGGAAAAATTCAGCTGCAAACCGGAGACACGGATTTTTTCTCAGAAGAGGAAATTCGCGACAGTTTCAGAGATGAAAACGGTTTTCGTAAACTGACAATGATGTGGAGGCAGTAAACATGAGTTTCACCAATATACGAGAGCCGCTGTTTCAAAACAATCCTTTTTTCTCAGGTACGGCAATCGACCCCTGGGAGAACAATGACCCGGATGTCGTCTCGTTGAACCAGACCGCTTACGAGCAAATTTGCGGGCTCATCCGCGATAAATACCAAAACCCTGCCGATGGTTTGGCCGGCCTTGTCCTCGGTGACGCAGGCATGGGTAAAACACATCTTTTGAAACGCCTTTTGCATTACATCAGGTATGAACGTATATCGGTAACCTTTGCGTCGGTCAGAGCTTTTTTGGATCCTGCTAAGCGAAAGAGGCATCTTTTGAGCGAGATAATGATAAATCTGACCAGGGTGCAAACTTCGGAAGAATCGTCCTGCAGTACGGCTTTGAAGATTTCTCAATTCGAATACCTGGTTAGGGAAATAATGCAGGCGTACAATAAAAATAATCATGGTTCCAGGGAGTTTCAAGAGTGGAGTTTCTACTTTCAGAATCGTTGCCGCGGAATCCACGGAAATTTATTAAAGGCCATCTTTGATTACAATAACAGCCACGGTAAGCGAGATTTGATATTGAATTGGCTTGAAGGCCGTATCCACGAAGACCATGTATCGGTAATGAATTTCCCCGACAGAGCGTCAATGGACGATTTGGCCTTAGAAGCTGAAGCCCACGACATTATCGTGTCCTTGGGGATGCTCCTGAAATATTGCGGAATGTCGATGGTCATATGTTTTGATCAACTCGATGGAATGAAAGATAAGCGCTTGCTTGAGGCTTTCGGAGATGTTGTACATCTTCTGGTTAACAATGTAAATAGTATGCTACCCCTGGTTTTTGTTCGTGTGGATACCTGGAACGAACGCTTTCACGACAAGCTTGATTCGGCAGTTATCGGACGCCTCAGAGGTAATGTAATCCAATTATGGGGCTGCACCGTGCTTCAGGCCGAAGAGCTTATAAAAGAGCGCGTCAGGCACAGGTTCAAAAACGACGGCGCAGATGAAAAAATCCAATGGCTGATGGAGCAGCTGAAAGGTAAACTGAAAGAAAATGACTCGCCGCGCGAGGTCATCTACCTTGCCAATCGCGCTATTACAGGATATTCCGAACCTTCTCAAACGTCCAAATCGCCAATTATCGATACAGAAGCCATTAAAAAAGCCTTAAATATCGAATATCTTCAAGAACGTGACAAAGTAGCGCTGGATTTCGATAAATGGCCGCCGGACGCTGAACGCATGTCGCTGGCTCTTACAATGTACCTGAATAGTCAGCCCGAATACGATTCATTGCAGCCAGGCAGCGACAAATTTGTCGCTTTAACAGGAAAATATCGTAATTCGGACGGAAGTATTGTGGATTGCGCCTTTATCATCAACACAGCCGAGCATCCCATGACGGTGCAGGCATGTTTCAATCGGGGTGTGAAATTTCTTAAAGAGCATCCCAACGGACATTGTTATTATATTTCCGACAAGAGATGTACTTTCCGCGACAGTACGCGGTGGAAAAAAGTACACGAGCTAAAAGACGACTTCGACAAACTGCGCGGTAACACGCTCTTTCTGGACAGGCATCAGGCGGTGTCCTGGTACGGACTGGTTTCATTAATTTTAAAACTGGAAGCCGGTGATGTTGTGTTGCCGACTGACATCGGACTGCGCGTGGCCAAAGAAAAAGATTTTGAAATTTACATGAAAAGCGGCTTCGAGGAGAAATTTCTTGAAACTACTGAGCAAAAGATACCAGGGCACACAAGTGGCACCAATGGCACGAATGGCCACGAGGATCAGCTAAATGAAGAGCAACTGGAAAAAAAAATGATCGCTATGCTTAAACAATCTCCTATGCGGTTGATGCTGGCAACTTTACTGCTTGGCAAACTGCAAAAGAGCGGCGAAAAGGTGACTTACGAGTTATTGTTAGAATTTACCGGAAAGCATAAGGAAGTTTTTATTATTTTCCCGTCCAAAGACGGAAGGTTGATAGCGCTTAAGTAGGTAAAATAAAAATGGACGACTTATTAATTAAATCTGGTGTTTTGAAAACCACTGCAACCGAACTGTGCCTTTGCCAGCGCTGCCCAAGGCTTATGGCCTATCATAAAAAGGGAGAAAAAAACGTCCGGTTGGTTGGATATACCGGCACTGGAGCATCGTATGGCAAGCTTTTTCACGATCTTGCCGGAAAATTTTACAAAGACGTGGCGGAGGGAAGCCTGCCGGAATTGACGGAAGTTTTCCGAGGGGAAATGTCCGAGGTGAAAGTGCGTCTTGACGACTTGATTCGTACCCGATATTTTACTCCGTTTCTTGCTGAAAAAAGCGCGAATCTCAAATACGAGAACCTGATGGCCCTTGCGAAAGGGACGGAATTTTGGATTCATTGCCTGGCCGATTTTCTCTCCGGTATTCCATCGCTTTTAGCGTTCCCCAAAAAATATTTGAGCGCCGTATTTCATCAGCCGGAAAAAATTTTGTCCGCAGCCTATCCCTACCCCGATGGCAGAGCGGCCCTGGAAGTGAGCGGCAAGTACGATTGCCTGCTATTTAACCCAGACATGAACGAGGCTGCGCTGTTTGAATTTAAAGGCTTCAAATCCACCGACGTCACGGTCGAATTGTCGCAAACACTGGTGTACGCATGGCTCGTTTCAGAAGCCACAGGTATTGTGCCGTCCATCAGGCTGATCTACCTGGAGGACGATGAACCGCGCTTTTTCCCTGCCGCCGATGTAAAAAACATGCTTGGCAATCTTGTATATCTTTTCGACACAGTGCGTCTGGTGCTGGAAAAGCGCTTTCCCATCCCAGAGGCGTCTAATCACGAATTGTGCAATAACTGCAGGTTCAGCGACAGGTGCGGCGCCGACTGGGGAGATTCCATTTCTGACGTTTCAGAACAGCCGCCTGCCGAACAAACAGGGCAGGTTAAAGCCACTTCTGACGAAGCGCGGCAGAGTATGAGCAGACTGGTTGAGGCATTGGGGCAGCTTCAGGTTTTCGTATCCGACGAAGGGTATGTGGAAGGTCCGTGTTTTATCCGTTTGAAGATTAAACCCGACAGCAGTAAGGGGATCACTGTGCGTAAGATAGCGAATAAAGCTGAGGATCTTCAAGTTGCGCTGGCTCTTTCATCTCCGCCGCTGATTCAGGCCCAAAGCGGCTATGTCAGCGTAGATGTGCCGCGGAACACAAGGCGTGTACTCACTTTGCCGGATATGATGAAAGGGGCCGGAAAAAAGCCCGGCTCCGGCGCGGCGTTCCCACTGGGACTCGACATCGACGGCAAGGTGTATTGGACTGACTTGGCGGAGCCGGTAATGACGAGCATACTGATCGGCGGAACCTCCGGTAGCGGTAAAAGTGTGCTTTTGCGTTCAATTGTTATTGGGCTGCTTTTGAATTCGCCGCGCGGAGAAGTGAGTTTTACCCTGATTGACCCCAAGCGGGTAACTTTCACCGACATGAAAACGCTTGACTGCCTTGAGGAAAAATCGATTTTGTGTGATATTGATTCGATCATGGAAGCACTCCGTGCCGCCGTAGGTGAAATGGAGCGGCGGTACGTCCTGATGGAAAAAGCTTGTGTGTCAGATATCGCTGAATACAATAAATCAGCCACCGACTCACTGAAGCGACGCGTACTGATCATTGACGAATACGCGGACATGATAGTGAGCTCACAGACACGGGCGGAGCTTGAAATATTTGTGCAGCGCATCTGTCAGAAAGGGAGGGCGGCTGGTATACACCTGATCCTGGCGACGCAGCGCCCTGACGCTAATGTTGTTACGGGAGTAATCAAAGCCAACCTGCAACTGCGCGTTGCGCTGAAGGTGACCAGCAAGAGCAACAGCCAGATCATTCTTGGGGAAGGCATAGGGCAGGCGCAATATCTGCTGGGGCACGGCGACATGCTGGTGGGCGGCAGCGTCGCACTGCAACGCCTCCAGGCGCCGCTTGCCTCGATTGATTTACTGAGGGCGCAAGTGCCATAGCTCGAAATGAGAACAGCCAACCTGCATGGCTTGTTGCTGATAAAAAGAACATATGGAATTTAGCCCTTTGCTGACTGCGAAGGGCTAAGTGTTGTCAATATGAAAACAAACCTCACACCTCTACACATCCGCCAAGCTGAACCCTGTTTTCAACTCCACTTCCAGCGGAACAGACAAAGTGGCGGTAGACTTCATAACGCCGGCCAGAGCCTGGCTGACCTCTTCGGCGCGTGACTCTGGGCATTCGCACACCAGTGAGTCGTGAATTTGCAACAAAAGCCGGACGTCGTTGTCTGAGGCAAAGCGGCGGCCAAAATCTACCATCGCTTTTCGGGCTATATCGGCGGCGGTTCCCTGTATAGGCGTGTTAACAGCTACGCGGTTTAGCCCGCTTCGTGCCCGCGCCTCATTCATGGCTTCACTGATCGGGCGTATTCGACCAAAAAGAGTTTGAGTGTAACCGCGCTCCTGCGCTCCTGCGGCGCTTTCCTCTAAATAGCGCTTGACGGCGGGGAGGGCGTTGAAATAGCGTTTTATTATTTCGCCGGCTTCGCCTCGCTCTATACCCAGGCGCTCGGCGAGGCCGAAAGAGCTCATGCCGTATATCAGTCCGAAATTGACCATTTTTGCCGTGCGGCGCAGTTCGGGGGAGACTTCCTCAGGCGGCATCGCAAAAACCCAGGAGGCTGTTTCTCTGTGAATGTCGCGCCCGCCTTTTCGAAAAGCGTCCAGCAGGCGTTCCTCGCCTGAAAAATGCGCCAGAATTCTCAGCTCTATCTGCGAGTAGTCCGCCGCTACGAAAACCCGCCCCGGCGCTAACGGGATAAGGCCCTCTTTAATGCTTCGCGACCATTTACCGAAGGTTGGCAGGTTCTGCAAATTTGGGGCGCGACTGCTGAGGCGGCCTGTGCCGGTGAAAGCGGCCTCGAAAGTTGTGTGTACCACGCCGCCGCCGGTGTTGGCCGATTTTTGCAGGGGAATCACAAAACCGCTCAACATCTTGGACAATTCTCTGTGTTCCAGCATAAGGCGCGGCACTTCGGAGTTGGGCAGGCCTGATTCCGCCAGATGTTCCAGAACGGAGGCGCCTGTTGAAAAGCCGGTTTTGCCTTTCGTTTTAGCGCCGCTTGGCAGGCCAAGGCACTCGAACAAAAGCCACTCGACCTGTTTGGGCGAGTTGAGATTTATTTCTTCTCCGGCAACCGTTCCTATTTCCTTTTCTATGGAGGCGATGCACTCCTCCAATTCTTCTTGCAATTCGATGAACGCTCTGGCGGAAAGTTTTATCCCGCCGCGCTCCATCTCAACCAGCACAGGAATGAGCGGCAGGTCTATCTGCGTCATCAGCTCAGGCAGGCGTTCGTAGCGGCGCAGTTCCAGACCAAGCTCGCACGCCGCACGCCATAGCATCATGACAGGAGGCTTTTTATTGTCCTCATCGCCTGCTTCCTGGGGATAAATAGATTCGAGGGCGTGAGAAGATGCGTCAGGGTGTAAAAGATAGTGCGCGGTTTTGAGATCCCATATTTCGCATCGCTCAAATTTTTTTATAATCTGCGGTTCGCCGATACAGGCCAGCAATTCTTTGTAGTCGTTCACAATCAATTTTTTACCGGCAGAGCCGTCGGCCAGTCGCTCCCAAAAATCTGATGTCAGGTTCAGACCGTGCACAATGGTGTATCGGCCAGCGGAATCCGCAAGCTGCAGCTCACAGTTTCCCGCTTCAGGTGGATATTTTCCTGCTTTTTCTGCTCCTGAATGTCTCAAAAGAACGGCTAATTCTTCGCAGTCAAACAAATTTTCCGAGTCAACGAGAACCGGTATATTCGCGGAAGAGACTGGCTCACATGGTAAAGCCTCCGCGTGGGAGGAGATTTGAGTCGTGTCGGAAAGGTTCTTCAGTTTTTCCGTAAGCTTTGTCATGCCCAGGCGTTTGCATAGGGCAAGCGCATTGCCGAAATCCGGCTGCCCCTCGCGCAAGTCAACGGCTAGGTCGAGTTTTAGGCGTATCAGGTCGCGGCTTTGGTACGCGCTTTCTTTTCCCGCTGCTAGTTTTTCGGCCAGCCCTGGTTTTATGACGGCATTTTTTTCTTTTTTGTCTAGTTTTTCCAACGCTTCGTACAATTGCTCGATTGTGCAGTATTTTTGTATAAGTTTAAGCGCGGTTTTTTCGCCGACCCCTGGTACGCCCGGCACGTTGTCCGACGTGTCCCCAAGAAGCGCCAGGTAATCAACCATACACTCTGGAGGAAATCCGAATTCCTCGGTAAAGGCTGCTTCGTCGTAAGTTTTCAGCGCGGTGATTCCCTTGGTGGGGCGCAGTATTTTGACGCCTGCTCCCAACACCTGAAACAGGTCTTTGTCCGAGGATGCTATCAAAGCGTTTTTTCCGTCTCGCGCGGCGGCCAGAGCTGCGGACGCTATGACGTCGTCTGCCTCCGCTCCGCACGGCTCAGAGATAACGTTATATCCAAGAGAAGTGAGCAGCTCGATCAAAAGGGGTATTTGGGGCCTGAATTCTTCAGGTGTAGGTTTGCGATGGGCTTTGTATTCTTTGTAAAGCTCGTGGCGGAAGGTAGGCCCTGGAGCGTCGAACGCCACAATGCAGCTCGATGGCGAGACCTCTTCTTCTATTCTTGAGAGCATATTCATGAAGCCGTGAATCGCGTTAGTGGGCGTTCCATCCGGCGCGTTCAGCGGTGGTACAGCGTAAAAAGCCCGAAACGCCAGCCCATGTCCGTCCACAATCAGTATTTTTTCATTCGTGCCGCTTTCGTTCATTTCTATCATTCACAAATCCCACCCAAAAATAGCTTAGATTGACAATACATTATAGTAGATAATAAACTTAGGTATTGCAAATGAAATGCTGTGGAGGTAACGCATATGGAGACGCGAGTTAGATTTGCCCCTAGCCCCACCGGGGCCTTGCACATAGGAGGAGGACATACTGCCCTTTTCAATTGGCTTTGGGCCCGCCGTACCGGCGGGAAGTTCATTCTTCGCATAGAGGACACAGACTTGGAGCGTTCCACGCGGGAATATGAGGACACCATAATGTCCGGTATGAATTGGCTTGGGCTGGACTGGGATGAAGGCCCCGACGCGGGAGGCAGCCATGGACCGTACCGCCAGTCCGAGAGACTGGAGCTTTACAGAGAATGCGCGGATAAGCTGGTGTCGGACGGACACGCCTACAGGGAAGGAAATGCGGTTATATTCAAGGTATTGCCAAACATAGACCTGTCGTTCGACGACATAGTCTACGGTCGCATAGAGACAACAAGCGACGGTTTGCAGGACAGAGATTCTGGCGAGCTGAAAGACATAGTGCTTATCAAGAGCGACGGAATGCCCACGTACAACTACGCGGTTGTGGTGGACGACCACTTCATGGAAATCACCCACGTCATTCGCGGGGAAGATCATATTTCAAATACACCCAAACAGCTTCTGTTATACAAAGCTTTCGGTTGGAAGCTCCCTCATTTTTCGCACCTGCCGATGATTCTAGGCAAAGACAAAAAAAAGTTAAGCAAACGCCACGGTGCCACGAGCGTATACGATTTTCGGGATATGGGCTACATGCCTGATGCTGTTTTCAACTTTCTGGCGCTCCTTGGTTGGTCAGCAGGGGAGGACAAAGAAATTTTCAGCCGCGAAGAAGCCGCGCGCCATTTCGAGCTTTCGAGGGTAATTCGCAAACCTGCCGTATTCGATCCAGACAAGCTGAACTACATCAATCAGGAGCATTTGAAGCGTCTCGATCCCAGCGTGAGGCTCGGTCTTGTAAAACCATTCTGGCAGGAAATGGGCTTGCCGACGGATAAACATGACGATGCGTATCTGGCGGAGGCCCTTACCCTGATGGGCGGCAGAGGTCAGACCGCTAAAGAGCTGGCGAGTTTTTCGGACTACTACGTGTCGTTTGAGCCGGTGAAGGCTCGCTGGAATTTGGATGAAGTTTCAAGTGAACTACGCGTAAGTTTAAAAGAGTTTTTCACAGAGCTTGTGGCCGCACCGGAGTGGTCTGCTGGTACTTTGGAGGCTCTGGCCAGGGCTTGGACGGAAGAAAAAGGCGTCAAAATGAAAGAATACGCCATGACGCTACGTTTCGCCATGACGGGGATGAAAGTCAGCCCAGGCGTTTTCGAGGTAGCCGAATTGCTTGGCCGCGACGAGGTGAAAAACAGGCTGGCGTTTTTCGGGCTGTTGTAGGAGGGCGCATGAAAACACTTTACACTGGAAAAACCAAAGACGTGCTGCTCGATGAGGGAAGCGGCTCGGTATACATTTTATTCAAGGACGATGCCACCGGCGAAAACGGCATATTTGACCCCGGCTCCAACGAGGTTGGCGGTAGCGTTGAGGGCAAGGGGAAAATCGGGCTTAAAGTATCGCGGTATTTTTTTGAGCTGATGGAACAGGCTGGTATTCCAACCCACTACCTTGGCGCTGACGTCGAAAAGGGTCTTATGAAGGTTCGCAGGCTGACCGTGCCTGCGCTGGAATTTGTGCTGCGCTACCAGGCCGCTGGTAGCATGTGTCGCCGGTTCGCCATTGCCGAGGGTGTTCTGTTTGACCCTCCCTATGCGGAGGTCACGCTCAAATCCGACAGTCAGGGAGACCCGCTTATTAGCGAGAGGCTTTGCATCATGAAGGGCCTGCTTACGAAAGGCCAGTACGATGAAGCGCTGGGTGTTCTTGTAAAAGTTGGGGAGTTTCTTAAAAAAGAGCTGGCAAAACTTGAATTGACTCTCATTGATTTTAAAATCGAACTGGGTTACGACGAAGCTGGCAAAGTATATGTCGTGGACGAAATAACCCCCGATATCTGGCGCACGAAAGACAAAAGCGGCCGCATCCCCGACCAAATTGACGGCGCGAAGATGATTTTGGAGCGTATAAACAAAAATAATTAACCGCATCTGTACGGTAATTATGAAAACTCAACGCGCAGGCTTGAGCCTGCTTTGCTTCATGGGGCTGTTTATGCCTTTAAATGTTCTTTTGGAGATACTCATGAAGTATGAAGTATAGTCATTCAAGTTTAAAGCAAGCGGTCAATGCTTCATCAAATCTATCGAAGCAGCGTAGCATGTCTTGTATTTTACGCTTTAGCCATAACCAAAAGGTTTCTATCTTGTTTAAATCAGGTGAATAAGGGGGCAGAAAAACAACAGAGCACATGGCCTTCTCAGCCAATTCTCGAACCTTGCTCTTCCTGTGAATCGTCGCATTATCAAGAATTATCGTTTGACCTGCTTTCAGAACCTGCAGGGCAACAGCATTTACATTTTTTTGCCGAAGACAATGTTGTGTAAGACTTCGTAATTGAGTGCGGCTTTGAGCATCTTCTTTCTGGCTCCAAGCCGCTTACTGTCGAGTTCTGCCTTGCGTGCCAGGGACAACGCGGTTTTTCGTAGAACATTCATATTCAGAGGAGAATTATCCTTGCGACTCCTTGATGCATCCTCACGGAATATTACATCCAATTTCCAATGAAGCTGGTTTTCTATAAAACAATGCTTTCTTACGGCATACGCAAAATCAGATATACTGGTCAGCGGTGTAATATAGCAATTTGATTTAACATATACTGTACCCATCTTCGGTAAACCATGCCAAAATGTCCGTTGCAGTGACGTGGCCAAGAGCTTCAGCTATGGCAGTTTCCAATGATTCTTTTGTTCTCGCTTTGACCTTACGTAAATAGTCGTCCCTGAAAAAGTTCTGAGCTCAGGCGTAATGGCGATATATTCCACTTAGTCTCAATAATGCACCTTCAAAAAACTGCTTTGCATTCGACATGCTTTCCAAAAAGCTCCTGAGTTGCAGATACAAAAAAGCTCTCA
>Ga0131853_10022566_pt1 | contig 11382 bp, 5 predicted proteins | sample TergutLab28metaG_FD_92764 | JGI IMG/M metagenome (GOLD analysis project Ga0131853, IMG submission 92764) | Labiotermes labralis P1 segment gut microbial communities from Petit-Saut dam, French Guiana - Lab288 P1 (version 2) (version 2) | ecosystem: Host-associated > Arthropoda: Insects >...
AAGGGGAAGCCGATCTAACGCCTGCCGACTTCTTTCTTTGGGGCCTATTTAAGGGCAAAGTGTACAAAAATACACCCCGCACAATCGAACAACTCAAAGACGCTATACGCCAAGAGATTCAAGACGTCAACGTCGACACTTTGGGAAAAGTATTTCAGAATTTGGAGAAACGCATTCAAGTGTGCTTGGATGTGAGTGGAGACCAGTTTCAGTATCGATTATGAGCAGGTCCTGTTTTGCGTCGTTCCCGGTTTGTGTATATAAATTTTTAAGTCATTATCTCAGTAACATAATTTTTTATTATAGACAATAGTTTGGGGCCTCTATCGAGAGACTCGCCCTGTATCTTGTTGGTTGTATTCTGCGAATATATTAGCGATGCACGGACCTATGAATGTTAAAAACATTTTAATATTTTCCATGTTCCGTAAATTAATCAGATGAGTAAGTGTTTTAAAGGAACCCAAAAATTCACGTGGTTTTATTTTTTATTATTATTAAACGACATATCAGCGCTTAATTACAGTAACATCCAGTCTTAAGACTAACAAACTATTTTGCTCTGACTTAAATTGCTAAGTGAATATTAACTTCAGGTGTCGCCCAACTGTTCCACCTGTTTAATTTTGTTTTGCTTATGAATTGCACTTGGATTTATGAATGTAATTTTATTACATAATAATTATAGACATGTTTCGGCCACTCATGTGGCCATCTTCGGGGTGATGAGAGCATGAATACTAATTCAACTATAATGTTTCGTAGTCACTTCGCAGTGAAAAGTCATATAATTTTGGTTTAAATTCACGGTTTAAATATTAAGGTACTGATTGAGAATAAAATATTAGTAGTTACAAATTTGTTGTATGGAGTACAGTTCTGTGGGATGATTTACGTAGAAGGTACATGTGGTGGGTGAATTATCTAGATTTTTGACAATGGAGTGATTTAGACAAAAAAAATTTGACTTAAAATTAAGGAAGAAGCTAGTGAATTGCGACATTTGGAGCATAGCTTTATATGGTGCTGAAACTTGGACGCTTCGGACAGTAGATCAGAAACACCTGGAAAGTTTTGAAATGTGGTGCTGGAGAAGGATGGAGAAGATCAGTTGGACCGATCATGTGAGAAATGAAGTATTACTTAGAGTCAATGAGCAGAGGAATATACTACATGAAATAAATAAACGGAAGGCTAATTGAATTGGTCACATTTTGCATAGAAGCTGCCTTCTACAAGAGGTTATTGAAGGAAAAATAAAAGTAGGATAGAAGTGACAAGAAGACAAGGAAGAAGACGTAGGAAGCTACTGGATGAACTTAAGGAAAGGAGAGGATACTCTTATTTGAAGGAGGAAGCTCTAGATCGCGCTGTGTAGAGAATTCACTTTGGAAGAGGCTTTGGACTTGTCGCAAGAGAGACTACTAAATCAATGAATTCTTATTCTTGTTCTCGTCACCCTGAAGATGACCACAGGAGTGGCCGAAACATGTCGGTCATTATTATGTAATAAAATTACATTGATAAATCCAAAAAAAAAAAAATTTGGACTCCCGTCGATAGATATGCTGTCGTTCCACATTCTACGTAATATATTATTGTGATCCACAACCTCACATATAATTTCATGACTCCTCTTAGTACATTAACAGTTGTGCTTTTGTTGCGGTAGCTTTGAAAATTCTCAAGGCGACTGTCTTCTCCTTTTTCAATCTACGGAATCGGGAAAAATATTGACACGGTCACCAATACCATGCGACTCATGCCACGTTCACGTAACAACACGACAAACTTAGCGGTAGTTCTTAAGAGTGAAATGTACGCAGTATTTGGTACAAAAAAAATAGTATATATAATTTTTCGGGAATAAAGCCGTCTAAAAGTGTCACAAATCTAGAGCATCTATATTCAAAAATAAATTCTGCTATTCATTTCTCAGGAGGTCACAGTGCTATGCTTTGTGGAAAGTCTAAGTATGAGTTATTCACGTAACAACTGATATCGGTGTCATTTAACATTGAACAGGATAAACGTGTGCATACAAAAGTTCAGTTGCTAGTCATACCGTGCACAAAGACTTAACACATAAGTGTTTAAGTTTGCGTGGCGTCTGTTGCTTAAGTGTTAGCTTGCTGTGTTACTGCATCTCGCGTGGTTTTACTTTTGTTCCGGCGTATCGAAGTAAACAGCTGATTTTATATTGTAGGGGACTGAGAGGAGGAAATAACTTGAGATATTAGAACTTTTGTAATTTACGCAACGTTGATTATTAGAGAGTTACCGACGTTTCGGGACAGCTTGTGGGTCCCAACTTCCAAGGGCCAAACTGTCTGAGGAGAATTTTCCTTTGACTGTTTTACCCTTTAAGATGGGACCGATAGCTTGTCCCGAAACGTCGGTAACTAACTACAGATACACGCTGCGTAACATCCCAGAAGAGCGAAGATCTCACACCGCGTCGGAAGGTTGACGTCAGTCATGGATGTAAGCCGGTTACACACGTTACGAGAAGTGTGGACAAAAAGCGCTAGGTAACTTGAAGCTCTGTCACCTCTTGCCTTCAAAACTTGGATCCAAAGTAGGCCATAACTTAAGCCTGCTTACTGCACATAAATTTTGGTCGGAAGAATCGAATTAAATGCGTCCCAGCCTCGGTTTAATTCTTTGAAGTATATTGGGCAGTGTGTCATCCGCTTTGGCACTAAAACGCCACGCGTTATGTCCACACAGTGTGGCTGTGTGTTCCACATCCACTCTCTAAACTTCCTTTGCGAATATTTCTTTAACCCCCATAAAATATGTATCTTATTTTGGATACGAAGTTGGTCTCTGTGAGGTGTGAACTTAAATTTGAGTTACTGGTTAGGAACATCAGATAACATCGATGTTCCCCTGTCATTCCTCCCTAGGCACCTGCGTCCTGATACTACTATTATCAGAAGGGCAAAGGCAAAGGCAAAGGAGCCGAGTATGTGTACATTCAAAGAGAGAAGTGCCATTTGGGAAAGCGGAGAGCATTACATAGTACAGTTGACTCACGTCAGTTTTCAGTACGATTTTCCGGAACACGAGAGCACCAGGAAGAAGTCAGAATTTTGATCTGATTTTTTAATGAAAGAAACAGAACAGTTCCTAGAAGAAGTGATATAAAATGTGTCCTGTAATTGCTGAAACTCACAGTATGTAGCAACTTTACAGTTTTAGGCCCTTATTATCGAATAAAATTAAAAAGCTCCTTATGTGGAAACCATTTTCACCTTGCGTGTGAGCCCTGTCATCAACAACTAAGCCGTTTGTCACATTATCAGCATTTAATTTCAGAAGTTCTCGGGCAATCATGATTATTGTGAAAATCGTGTTATTAACAGTCGTCCTTTACTACAGGGAGTTAGTGAATTTCTAGCCATATTTTTCATATTTACCAAAAGATTTTTATGAAATTTTGAGTAAGCAGTCTTTTCATTCAGTGCCGTTGAGCACTTAGCACTTTCATACAAATCGGTGCAGTGAAAACCGTAATTTAATGAAAGCCGCTCCTAAAACTTTTACGGAATTTTCTACACTTTTCGACCAATTGGAAAGTGTTTGGTCCAGAAGGCTTTGCGCAAACTTTTGTTGGACGACTGTGAGTTGAGGGAAAATCTGCCCAGTTAAATCCACGCTTTACGCATGCGTGTAAATAAAATCTTATTCTTTCTATCCATATTACTGTCCGATTTGGATGAAATTTGGCATGTGAGATCTGCACATACAGTAAAAAAATGTTTTATCCTTAAATGGATTATCCAGAAATCTCAGTTAACCGACAAACTGACAAAACTAAATTTCATCCTAGAAGGTTCAAAGGCGGAAGAGACATATAGCTCTACACTTTCTTTAACCTTGGATCTAGATGCGGGTGGGTGATCATCGCCACGCCCCGGCTGCATTTCCCCCCGGGAAAAGAGACCAGTTACACATGGCATAAGAAGCTGGGTGAGCCCCAAGACCGGTCTGGAAGGGCGCAGAAAATCTTCCACCGGGATTCGATCCTCTAACCTTACATCTCGTAGAGAGTCGCTCAACCGCCTGAGCTATCCCGGTCCACAATTTCACATGATGATATCATTAACATACTGATACACGGAAAATTGCGTTATCCGGCAACCCCTCTCCCTCGGGAATGCCGGATAAAACTTTTTATTGTAATGTCATGCAGTATATGTGAACTTCTTGCAAATCGGCACACGGAAGTTTGTACTTTCGTTATGGCGGCAGATAGAATTAGTCATCCCGATGTGTCTGTACATATAAAGAACAAAATATCCGTTAAGAACACAAGAGTTTTATTATATAAAATGCTATTTTAGGGTATTTTATGTAACAAAACTGATGTGTTTTTGACCGATACGTTGTACTTTATGTGTATAGATAGAATTACATTTATCTACGTCCCGTGAAAGTGTGTCACAGTTTGAAAATATAGAGCACCCTGGTATCCTCTCTTTATTCTGTCACGGATTGTACATTTGCGCTTTTATTTCGCTACGGAACTTTTTGTTGTGGCTGTCTAGCCCGTAGAAGTGAGAATTGTTTTCAGATCCCAATACTGAATTTTGGTGTTGGCAGGCATATTTGCATAATCCGGTAACTCTGTCCATTTGATACAAGCACGTGATTGTGGGAAACAGCAAACGTGCGCCCCTCCTATGTATGAGCCCGCGTGACAATTTAGGGTAGAACTCCAGTCGACGTTACTGTGTTGTGCTTAAGTTTGGTGTGAAGACCTGGTGTCTTCTTTCGTCAAAGAATATTTATGTAGGATCTTGTATCCTCTTTCCCCTAGCCTCAGGCTCTGCCTAAAAAAAAAAGAGATTATTTTGTTTGGATTGAAACGAAATTTGGAAGCAACCAAACATATGTTTCAGTGGCGCTGTGTTTTCACATCAAACAAGTTTGTTTGGTTGTATATGTGCAGGGTTTATGAGAACTCACGGCTTTCCACATTTCCATACTTGTAGCGCAACCAAATAAATATTATTTTAGGGGAAAATGTAAATGACTATAATAAACTGAGAGTCGTTCAGCTGATCGAAAAATTCTTTGTATTGAGTGGGACCTCAAAGTGCATTATCGTGGTCACGGGGTTCTGCAAGTAGCCGTTTTTATCATTCTCAATTTGGACCAGAAGAAATTCACCTATATCGATACCCCCTTCAACTGGCTGTATCCAGCAGAGTCCTTCTCGAGTAATTGGTATAAGTTTCCTCAGTTAGCCCAGAAAATTCCCCCCACTTCATTTAACCCGATAGTTCGTTATCGTATTCACAAAGGTCCGTGGCATGTCCTTATCCTGAGTCAGATCAATCTAGTTTATTATCATGCCATCGACCCACAGACCTTTCAAGTGGCCTCTTTTACTCAGGTTTCCCCACCAATATTCTGTACGGGTTCATCTCCCCCCCCCAACCCCCATTCCTGCCTCGTTCCACCCCACTCTCAAATTTCTTCATTTGAACTCACGATTCACGTTTGGTGAGGAGTACAAAGTCACGACGCTTCTTACTGTGCAAATTTCATAAGCTTTAGATTACTTTCTCCCTTGAGGGTTTTTTGACCGTGCATCTTCCTCATTAAATAAAGAGAAATGCCAACTATATGCAACTATGTAATTTTATTGATGTATTCTTAGCTCGACATGTTTCGGGTACATACGGCCATCATCAGGAACATTAGATGTTGAGTTGCAGCATATGGTTTTGTGCACCGAGTTTTTGAGAGCCGTTGTGTACGGTGCGGATGGTACCGTGCGACGGCACCATCCGCACCGTAAACACGACCTACACAGCCGCTCTCAAGACCACCACCCATCCAAAAACTCGTTACAGAAAACCATATGCTGCAACTCAACATCTAATGCTCCTGATGATGGGCGTATGTACCCGAAACATGTCGAGCTAAGAATACATCAATAAAATTACCTTGTTGCATCAAGTTGGAATTTCATATTACTTTATCCCTCTTAGGCTCAAATGTCGTCCTCAGCGGTGCGTGCTGGAACATTGTCATCCTCATTTACTCCAATGGATAGAGCTATGGGGATACAGCGAGCCATCCAACACCAAGATCCTCCAAAAATTCCACTCAAAATTGCTCAGAATGATCAGCAATGCCCCTTGGTACGTCTCCAACCAAACCTTGCACAGTGACTTCGCTATCCCGTACGTAACGGAAGTGGTTCGAATCAAGGCCAACAAATACAAAAACCGCAGCACTGAGCACAGCAATCAACTGATCAGAGCCCTCTTCAGCCCCTCAGTTGACAGACGACTCAAACTATTATGGCCGGAATAGCTCAATAGCACAGCTCCAGTGAACCACCAATGGATGGTGCCTGCCTCACGACCTTTTCTTACCTCAACCTTACTAATTACTCTATCTAATTAAGTAGATTGTAATTTGCAATATACAATTAAAAAAATTTACTCCCGTGATGTGAGAAACGAAGTTTCAGTCACGCACCAACCAAAAAGAAAAAAATTGTAGATCTGTTCCTTTGAATTATTTATGCTTTTAGATTAAAAAAAAGCGGAGATAAAATTTCTGAATCGAATGATAACACGCGCTCTCAAAATTTAACCAGATCATATGTTGTTATATCGGCGATTGTCATTGGTTGGAACCGTTTTCAAATATTTAGTCTTTGCGCCTTTTCAAAGAAGTTATTTGTTATCTTTATTTTGTGATTTCTTCCCGCCTTCTTTCCACAGAACAGAAACATATTCTTCCGTTTTCTCAGACTTTTTACCACCACAACAAACTCCGCATTAGCGAGTGATGAAAAATTCTCTTTTCATTTAGAATAAGAGTTACCAATGTTTTGGCTAAAAAAATAAACATTATCAGAACAGGCGAGATGCCGATGTGTTTAGTTCAGTCCCAAACCCTCTACTTTGCTTGGAACTTCGAAATGGTCTGTGCAGAATTTGGCCTCATACTTGCAGGAACCCGGCACATAAGGTGACGGTCTGTGTTTTGTGTCACATCATGTGACTCATAAGATATCTCGACTAACTGAAAGTACTGACTGCTTTGTGCTTTAGCGTATACCGTCTATAGAGTAGCAGACATTTTCCTACCTTCACAGGGAAACTCTTTACACTGCGAAATTGGGTCCTACTCTGAGTCATTTGACTCAATTTCTCGCCCTCACAATCTTTCTGTAAAAGGCATTTTAGTATTTCATTTCCTTCTAGGTCTGGGTTTTCCAAGTATCTTTTCCTTCAGCTTTCTCGATCGAAATTCTGTAGCCTGTGCTTTTCTCGTTCTCACAATGCGTGCTACGTGTCCATTTGTCATTCTACTTTGACAGTTTAATTAATATTTGTTAAAGAGTCAAGTAATGAAATATATGTGTATGTATATATATATATAAATTTCATTCCCCAAGCGCACCAAAGTTTCTGTTTACTGCTCCTTGAAAGGTATCTTCAGTGGCTCAAATTGCAAAGAATTGAATGAAAGGGTAATTAACGAGCAGTGGTAGACAGTCAGCTACTAATTATCATGATACACCTCATGAGTCTGTTACTGCTTACAACATGTATTTCGATGAAAGAAAGGTCTTCCCCATGAACATCAGACTGTAGCAAAAAACATTCGCGCACCGAAAGAGGGGGGGGGGGGTGCTGCTGGTCTACCGGGCTGCAGCTCCCTACTAAGCGAAACTTAAAAAACACAGAGTTTATAGACACGATTATATTAAAGATTTTTTACATAAATTTCGCTTCAGCCTAAATCATTCACTGAGAGAACTAGTACAATGGAATTTTTAAAATTAAATTGAAAACTTAAGAACAAGCAATTTTTTTCTTTTTCGGTTAGTTTCAATTTTCCCTCTAACCTAACTGTCTGTCGACTGGGCGATTTTGACATGATTTTCATAACATTGTTTTTAAAATCAAACATATATTATATATAGCATCGGGGTCAGCCTCCCCCCTTCCGCCGCCAAAGAAAATTTCTGGATGCACCTGTGGCAGAAACCTATGTACCTGCCTTCTTCTGTACCGCAACACCAAAAATAAAGTCTAGGCCACCTCAATGTGGAAGTTCCTAGACCACACAGAATTAAACACACACACATACACGGTAGGACTCCTCCGAACGAGTGGAAAGCTCCTTGCAGGGCCGGTTCATGCACAACACACATAAAACACAAGAAACGAACGCCCTGCCCTCCCCAGGACTCCTACCCACGATCCGTGCAATTCAGTGGCCGCAGAACTACGCTTTAGACTGTAAGGTAATCGGGATTAGCCGTCTACATCTGTAGCCAATATTCAATTTCTTTTCACATAAATGTATAGGTAAAGCAGTCCCGTTACAAGCCTAGGGTGACCCAGAGGGTTCCAGGAAGTTAAGGTTCCCAGATTTCATGACAACGGCACAGGATGGTGATAAATTTGTCAGTATTACGCACCGGCCGCCTTTACCCCCAGGAAATGCTCCTGGTACTCATTTCTGTTAGATGTTGAGTCGACCCGAGGGCCGAAGTGCGATCGGGAGGATTTTATATCAATGAAAAATTTCATTGACACCAGCTGGGATCGAACAAGCGACATCCCGATTTGTAAAACAACACCGTAACCAGTGTGCCACCGCGGTCCCCATTTCTTTTCACATATACGACAACCCTGGGGATGAGTAATGTTAATGCTCAAACATATGTTATGTTTGGGTGGATGAGTAATGTTAATGCTCAAACATATGTTATGTTTGGGTAGATGAGTAACGTTAATGCTCAAACATATGTTATGTTTGGGTAGATGAGTAATGTTAATGCTCAAAAATATGTTATGTTTGGGTAGATGAGTAATGTTAATGCTCAAACATATGTTATGTTTGGGTGGATGAGTTATGTTAATGCTCAAAAATATGTTATGTTTGGGTAGATGAGTAATATTAATGCTCAAACGTGTTATGTTTGGGTAGATGAGTAATATTAATGCTCAAACATATGTTGTGTTTGGTTGGATGAGTAATGTTAATGCTCAAAAATATGTTATGTTTGGGTAGATGAGTAATGTTAATGCTCAAACATACGTTATGTTTGGGTGGATGAGTTATGTTAATGCTCAAAAATATGTTATGTTTGGGTAGATGCTGACTGACTTTCTAACTGGCAAAATGTTTGCGATAAAATTCTTGTAATGTCTTCTCTATAAAGTGATCCTACATCACGATTCTGGATTCACTGGCAGTTCCGGAGGAAATCGGAAACTTGTTCACACGCGACTGTCAGTTTCACGTAACGTGACAGAACAGCAGTCTTAAAAGATTTGCGGTGTACTCTCGATTATCCGTGCCCGGATTATCGGGTTTGAGTATTATGCGTGCCCAGATTATCAGGTTTGAGTATTATCCGTGCACGATCTTAAGTTACTAATGACTAAAGACAAAGTTGGGAAAACACGTGATTGAGTGTCGAGTGCCTGAAAATATCCTCAATACAGCACTCGGGATCTTCCGTGCTTATTCGTTAATATTCGTGTACATTCGGCAAACAGGGACTGTTTGCCTAAACAGTATGCGTAAAATATGAATGTGTCACGTTTGTAATAAATAAATTACAATATTTATTGATTTTCCTATTACAAACACTGATTGAACAAATACATCGGGATGTTGTTACCTCCTCCCATTCAAAAAAATAAATTATAGTTATATTTTTTTATTCTTGACTCAATAAATTGTATGTTCCGGATTATCCGCGATTTTCAATTTTCCGCGCATCCTCCTCCCACCATTACACCGGGTAAACGAGTGTACACTAAATTTTATATTTGTAGTTCCGTGCATCGTGATTCTAGGTTGAAGTAATGCAACTAGATGCAGCTGTATGCAGATATTTATTACTGCTAAATTACTCTACATGTTTCTGTCGGTATAGTTCGCGTGCGGACTAAGGCCACGGAGTTTAGTTTTTAGTTTAGTTTCGGGCGTCCATCGCGTCCATCATCAGGAGTAAATAAAACTGTAGTTGCAGCCTCTGGTACACATCATACTGTCTGGGGAGCAAGCTTCTTCAAACGTGACCAATGTACTCCTGATGATGGGCGCGATGGACGCCCGAAACATGTAGAGTAATTTAGCAGTAATCAATATCTGCATACAGTTGCATCTTGTTGGATTTCTTCAACCTAGAGTGCACACTGTATGCAAAAGGATTTTATAAACGCACATTGGACAAATTGAGAAAATCGTTTGTCAATTATTAGACTCTTTCGCAAGATTCCGAAGAGTGACTATTGGCTTTGGCATGTGCGTGCGTCCGCCCGCATGAGACAACTCCGCTTCCATTGCAAGGATTTCCATGAAATTTGGTATTCGAGTATTTTTCGAAAATCTGTAGGGAAATCAAGTTTCATTAAAATCTAGTAAGAATAACGGGTGCTTTACGTGAAGATCAGTATACATTTATGATCATATCTTGCTCAGTTTATCTTAGAATGTGTAATGTTTCAGACCAACTTGTAGAGAAATTCAGAACACATATTCTATATTCAATAACATTTTTTCGAAGATCGTAAGATTTATGAGATAATGTGGACAATTATGTTAGCAGCCGGAGAGGCAACAGACGACATTTTGGCTCATGCGCATTGCATGCCTCATAACTAAGGCTACAAACACACACTCGGAATATGTAATATTTATTGCTTTTTAACGGCAACAGTTGTTGCACGAACCCACCTCAACATTACGTTATTCTGCATTGCCTGTTTTATAATAGGTAATCTTAGTCTAACTCCATGAAGCTACACTCTTTTTCAAAAGCCAGTATATCCTGAGGAAGTCAAGAAAGTCCCCGCGTTTTATTAAACCCAGAAGTACAAATCGCATTTGCAACAGCCCGTCACCAGTCCCTATCCTGAGCCAGATAATCCCAAATTAATATTAATAGTATCTGTGCAACACGTATATTTTAACAATGACCACGCATGATTGGACTTATTGAGCTACAGTGCAATGTCTCTGAGGGTGATTCAGGTTGTTGGCAACAGGTCCAGGAAGGTAGGGTACCAATAATGATTAGGAAGTTCTTCATTCTCGGCATTCTCTTATATAAGTCACTCCTTCAATACTCCAACTTAATACACATTACATATTTCGACACACATGTATGTACTTATATTACCGAAATTCTCCTACATGTTTCGGTGTGCAATAAACCATCCTCAGGGAGAAACTCGTATACTTGCTCAGAACTGTCAGCTTTTCACAAGAATATTACAAAAGATGTGTTATACACTGTATTATTATTTTGTGGATTAACAATATTTTTACAACGATTGAAACAGTGTATAGCTCAAGAATAAAAAACCAACTACATGCCACTTA
>Ga0131853_10022567_pt1 | contig 11382 bp, 10 predicted proteins | sample TergutLab28metaG_FD_92764 | JGI IMG/M metagenome (GOLD analysis project Ga0131853, IMG submission 92764) | Labiotermes labralis P1 segment gut microbial communities from Petit-Saut dam, French Guiana - Lab288 P1 (version 2) (version 2) | ecosystem: Host-associated > Arthropoda: Insects >...
AGTCAGCCTACACAACACAACAAGTACTCGCTAGCTCCTGAAGATGGACGTATTAACATCTGAAACATGTTGAGCAATATATAATAAAGCAAGTGTCATCTAGTTGGTCAACCATTATTCAAAAAAACACAAGATGTTTCACAACGCTCCGTACTTCCCGCCACAAAAAGTAACGTGGTTTATCGCACGTGTCTCCGATATTCACTACTTAGGGACTTGAAGATTCTCTGATTTACCAATCAGAGAAATTTTTCGACGCCCTCTATGTCAGCACTCCACAATTCTTGCAGACTCTGCTTGGTACCCCAAAGCGCCCCAGAAGGCCCCAGAAGGCCGATGAAAGCTTTATCTCAGTTTTGTCCGTGAGTTTGGCATCAATGTCGTGGCTGAAAGTAAGCTGTACAATAAGAATATACTGATTTGTGTTGAACAATTTTATCTGTAATGAGACAGTTTCATGCATCGAAAAGCGTAGTAGCTTTCCTTGCTCGGCCAATAACCCCGGGTAATTTTGGCAGAAAATTTTACCATCTACGTCGAATATGTGTCGGGCTTTTTCCCTTACCCCCCATTCTTCTTGCCCTCTCCAACGGAAACAAATGTCAGCAGCGTCCATTTCAATGCAGCAATAATGATCCGCCGTCGCGTCTTCTGCACACTGCGAGTTACCGTCTCTCTGTCCCAAATAATTATCATCGCATTCCATTCCTTCATCACTTAAATCACCAAACAATATCGCTGCACCAGTACTCTCGACACGCCCTGTAAGTGATCCATAACGGCCGCCAGACAGCAGCACCACAGCAGTAACGTGGACGGCAGCGCTGTACCTCTCAGATACAAACTGCCGTTTGCAAACGGTTGATATTAGCAATACAAAACTCACTCCACAGGTTTCTAAGGAGAGACTTGGGCAGCTACTCGGCAGTACATTGGCACACTTATTTCATATACAAAGAAACAAACAAACGAAAGTCACATATATATCTGAGAGATACAGCGATTGACAGGGAGTTCAGTAACGAAAGCTTATCTATAATCTGCGAAATGCATCACGGAATACAACACAATAATATGTAACTTTCTCTTCGCCGATGTGTCCTACTCCCGGGATGATCCCGGTGTTTCGAATTATTATCCTGTTAATTAGTTTATAAATCCTCCAATTCGCGAATAAATATTTCCGTTTAATAACAAAGCAATTACAGACTTTGAGTAATATAATTTTTAAGCATTACAAATTCTAATATATTTAATTATTTGAAAGAGAAGCGAGGTAAATAATGCAGCAGTGTTTGTAGCCACCGGCTGTGCTGTGTTTTGCAACACTGCGCAGGTTTCTTATAAAAGTAATATTCCAAAAAAAAAGGGTCATTCCAAGGATCATTTCCGTTCCATTTCTTTAAAGAGTTTCTGTTGTGTTGGCGTTACTGACATCAAGTGGGATAATTCTAACTGTGACGAACGAAAGAGAACATAGAGAAGATAAAAACCATAATCCTGAACGCAGATTAATGTTAGACAAAACAATTTGCGAGATTAAGAAGAATTTACAGGGCTCACAACGAATTTTATCCCATTGCAGGACACAAAATGCGTGTTAAAACATAACATGGCGACATGGCGTTGTTCCGAAAAGTTAGTAAATATCTGCCGGACTATACGTTGTCACATCACAAACACTTTCAGTACGGTAGTTGATTATAACCTATTCTGGGATCTGCGTGTTGCAAAGCAGTGTCCGGGGTTCGATGTCAACGCTGTATCGCTGGTAATTACTTCCCGACGTTTCCAATGATCGTTGTGCCTTCCGGTTATAGGTTCAAGTAAGGCTCTCTTTCTAAACGTCCCAACGTAGCAGGTTCTCAATTCCAGTTTTCCACCTGAAGAAGGATACAGAGCCATGACCCGAAACGTCGAGTCTTTCATCAGAAGACAGGAAACAACCAAGATATCAGTCGCTATTAGTACAATGCTTCACCGCATACGTCATTTAGATTTGAATTATGTCAATTTTTACATAATTACTTCGGAAACATTTTCCTTCATAGGAATATATAACTTAAGGTGTGATTGTGTGAATGAGTGAGTCACTGCCGTAAATAGACTGTTCCGAGAACCGCGGATAGACGTGTAAAGAATTTTAGTTCTCAGAAATTCCGACAGATGGAGATAGAATTGAATTTCTCAGAATCGTCGGTAGAGGGCGATGAACTTTGTTCAGAGAACTAATTCTTTTTTGACATCTGATTGGCAATTTGTACGTTTTTACCGGCAACTATGAATCCAAATTGGCAAAATTTTTAAAATCAATAGGAACTATTAAGAGAACAATTTTTAAGAAACTGAGAACGGAAACCATATTGAAAATACACAACACACTACTTTTACATATATTTTTGTATGGGTCAAAATATCGGACTCTAACAGCCTTACAAAGACGAAGAATTAAAGCGGCAGAAATGAAGTTACTGAGACCTCTGGCACGCTACACCCTTTATGACCACAATCAAACGACTACATACACCGCGAACTACGGAATACAGGCATACAAGACAAGATAGATGAATACAGACGAAATTGTCTTTCACACTTGCAAAGAATGCCACAACACCGAATCCCTTTGAAATCATAACACTAGAGACCACAAGGAAGGAGAACAATTGGAAGACCGAGGAAGAGTTGGCGCGAGCAGCTGTAACTCTGGAGACGGAACTGAACAAAGGGTCCAATCCTTGATGTTTATGATGATGATGATGAACTAGGATTCTGCGTCTTAAGTAAGAAGGCATATCAAATTTAATTCGAAAATTTAAATTACTTTTAATATTACAAAAACATGGATTTTTTTTAATGTGTCATGAGTTGTGTTTCACTTTTCTCTCTTGTCTCTTAGTGCAAATATTTGAGGAAGTGTATCACATGGCGTTTTTCATAGCTATTGGATTCGCATAGTGTTAACAGAGCTTGATTTTCTGTGTGAAATTTTGTTCTTTATCTTCGGTTACCGGTTTTGATGTTCACCAGGAGATGGTACGATGCTCTATAGAGTGTAGTTTGTGCATAATGAGAAAAGTTAGGTTCTTTGGTTTCTATAGCTTCTGTGCTACCGTGGAGTAGCGCGTGAATACTGTGCTGAACGTGTCGCCATCATTTACGTTACGCTGTACTTATCAGTTATCAGTTCGGCACCAGAAATTTTTTATTCCTGTCAAATGATATACATTCTAGTGTGTACATATAATTTGAAAACGAAATTTTTCTACAGTTATTATTCAAAGGAACGATATGATAACTATACTTTGTTATATTATTATGTCTTATTTGTATTCAGTTGATATAAAATTTTAAAACGTGACCCAAAATGCTGTAAAGTACCCTTATGAGAGACATTATAACAGACATTTTCTCAGCATGTATTATAAATGGTCTACAATTAACGAAATATTTCCCGTAATTTGTCCTGCTAATGGCCTTATCTAGGTTGGTCCCCATATAAGCCATTTTGTTTTCAAAACACAGTTCTCGAATCACTTTAATTATCAACCAACTAATGCACTTCTATAAAATTTCACATTAAAACAATTAAAATCACCCCTAAATGTTTCGATCCTAAGATCATCCTCAGGGAGCTACGTTGTTCCTTGCTAAACTCATTTTAAAAACATTCACAAAATAATTCCATTATATTAACAGTGTGTTGTGGCAGCATATCGTGTTGTTTAAGAGTACGTTGTTGGGAATGTGCGTGGCTATGGTGTGCGTCGTGTGTTACTTAGTGAGAGAATATGCCACGCATTCGACGCAAAAACTTAAGGTTAGCATAAATGTCTGAATTTCTTGCCATGAAGTGACAGATTTCTTCAGGACAGCTTTGTGAATTTATGTGCAATTGTTGGTACTTTTACTGTCTACTTTATTTTGACGTCTTGAAAGGCTGAATGTCATAAATTTTGCGGTGCAAATCAAGCTGTCTATCCGAAACCTTTCCAAACACAATTTTTGCGCAGTAATTCAAGTAATTCTTTAAGAGTATCCACCAGCTGCTGCAGAATGTAAGGTGGAGCACATATCCTTAAAAACGCTTCAAAGAAATTAAACATTTTTTGTACGATACGTGAAATAATATCTGCAGGCATTTTGCCTTTTCCATAAACGTAGAATTGTCCCTTCATATGTCATGAGGGCACAACTCCACCCACTCTTAATCTGGTACTAGGCAGGTGAGTGAAAATTCTCACCCTTTAACCCTGGGGGGAAATAAACCGGCGATACATATTGAATGGGAGGCTAGATCGAACCCAGAACCAGCCTGTATATTTTGAAGAAAAGCAAATCAATTGCTCCTAATGGAATTCGAACCCTGGATCTCCGGTCCCTTGTCTGGATAATACACTGACTGCAACATACAGGGTCCTTGCGTTATTAATTTTGGGAACCAACACTCGAATTTTATACAACTGTAGTATCGTTTTGTATATTTAGGACTGGTTCGTTGTATTAGATTAGAATTAATGTCGCTGTGTATGATTAGCAACATCTACTTTCTGTACGATTTGGACAAATATCGCGTTGTTTGATAAGGAAAAATTTCGCTCTGTATGATTATGACCAATTTCGTTTTGTATGATTAGGACTAGTGTCGTTCTGTATGATTAGCAACAGCTACGCTTTGTATGATTAATACCAATTTCGCTTTGTATGATTAGGAATTGTTTCGTTATGTATGGTTAGGAACAATTTCACACTGTATGATTATGACCAATTTTGCTTTATATGATTAGGAGGTCATTCGCTCTGCATGATTAGGACCAATTTCGCTTTGTATGATTAGGAATAATGTCGCTAGATATGATAAGTAACAGCTACGCTTTGTATGATTAGCACAAATTTCTTCTTATATGATTAAGACCTGTTTCGCTTTGTATGATTAGGAACAATTTCACGTTGTTTGATTATGACCAAGTTGCGTCGTATGATTAGGAACAATTTCTCTCTGTGTGATTAGGACCAGTTATTCCATGCGCCCGTCGCCAAAGATCAGACTTATTGCTACTCTCTGCAAATGTTAAATGTGCCAGCTGAATTTCCCAAGTACTGTCCGATGTTCTTTCACTCAACATCACGTCGCTAGGCAGCAGCAGCTGACTGCATTAATTTCTGGAATACGAGAAACGCATCCAAATAGTTAAGACAGGAATGCAAAATGTGGTTGGGGTGGAGGAATACAATAATGTGGAGTGTTGTGAAATTCCGGCTGCAGTTCAACAACTTTCGAGCCGTCCCCCCACCCACACACACACACACACACACATTAGGACTATTGTTTACACGATTCGTCTATCAGGAATACACTAGGTCTGCTCAGTACTACAGTGTTCACAACTGATGGTTCGCGGACAGATGCCGGTCGGTAATTTATAATCGAATTTAATATTATTACAAATCGAAAGTGTATATATTCATAGTGTGGGTGTTTTGGTAAATGTGAATGTTTTGTTAATGTGTGTGATGTATGTACTGTGTTTTGTATTGTTTGTACTGTGCTTTTATATTGTTTCGTTTATGTAAATATATTCTTATTTGTATTGTCTGTACTACTGTGAGGACTACTGACCCCGAGTGACATCTCAATTGCAGTTAGTAGTAATAGAAATAATAATAATATTAATAATAAATCTTTTCACTTGTCTTCTTTCCCTAATGGCAAGTAGTTTGTAAATGCCGTGTCACCCTGTGTTGTGACACCCTGTAACCTGATAGTGGAAGGGATATTTCCGGAAGAGTGCACCAAATCGAACTTCGTTTTTGAATTAAAAACTGAAGATGAAAACACTCTTCGGACGCAACATTATATCGAAATTTTAGACATTAATATTCCGATTATACAGGGTGTCCCAGGAGGAAAGGTAAATATTCTTGGAGGTCATAGTATCGGTCATTCTAAGCAAATATGTTTATATGACCACGTTTCTTATTCCGAACGGTTTCCGAGATAGAGCTATTTGAATGTACAACCGCAAAATTGTTGATAAGAAAGAGATATTACATGTACGTACTGTTTCTAATACCGGTATTGATTGTTCAAGGGACAGAGTTGGTACAGCTTATAATAAATTTTCGAAAATTCCACCGTCAACATCAATGCACTTTGCACCTCCTGTGAAGACATGGGGTGTTGTTAGTCTGAGTGCATCTTGACTTTCTTTTATGCTGGCGATAACTTCCAGTATGTTAACGAGCGATTCGTCTCGTGTATCCACTTTTTTACTGTACACTTCACTCTTCATCAAACCCCATAAACAAAAATCTAATGGGGTTAAGTCTGGAGATCTTGGTGGCCAGTTAATGGTACTGCCACGACTGATATACCTAGTAGGGTAAGTGTCATTGAGATGTTGCATCACATGTCGGGTATAATGAGAAGGGGCTCCGTCATGCTGAAAGTACATAGCAATCCGTGCAGCCAGAGGAACATCCTCTAGTTGTTTTTGTAATTCATTTTGCAGAAAGTCTAAGTAATTTAGTCCTGTCATACGATCGTCTAAAATAACGGAACCAATCAGCACAAATTCAGCCTGCTACACAGATACCACTCCAACACAGCCACACCGAAACTCCAACACACATCGAAACAAGAAAACACGACCAATGTGGTGATACAATAGAAAAGTCGCAGGCTTCTGATGATGGATGTATTAATGTCCGAAACATGTTGAGCATAGAAGAAGTAAAATAAAACTTAATAACTAGTGACAACAAGTTGGTCTTTTATTCTTCAACTATCACAAAGATGCACGGTCCAATATAAATAACAACAAGGAACTGTATTTGTTACGTTGACACATGTCAAGTTGTTCGTTAATACTGAGCGTATTGAAGTAATAAATACATGATATATAAAACTCAAAATAAAATATATTGTTATTTCAATTTGCGATATCACAAATTCATAAAACAATTTATTCTTTATTTTTAAATTTAATTAAGATTTATTTATTGATTCGGTATAGTCATTATGTAAATCGAATAATTTGCAAATCGTGCAGTCAGTAGAATATAAATATGGCTGTTTTTTTAAACTGTAAAGTACTGCTGATAATTTTTCCTAATATTCTACGTGTGTGTTTATGTTATGAAAATATAAAGAGAAACGAGTGGAACTGGAGCTGAGGAAGTTAAATGGTACGCATGTGCATTAGTAATATTCGAAAATTTTCATTTCCGGTGTGAAGTGGGCGAAAATCAGTTCGAACGTGAAATAAACATCCTGCAAATCAAATGCCACTTTTACAAAAGCAACCCCTCATATCGCCCTCATGATCTGCTGTCGCAATTTGCTGATATCTGATGCCTTCATTGTGCAGTTCCGCCATATCAGTTGCTTAGTGCAGTCGCAGCGCTGCCAACTGATCTTACAGATCAACGGAAGCAACATAGATTTACAGTGTAGACACAACAGTCCTCTCCATGTGGACTGACTGACTGTCCGTGACTTCCTGACACACGGAACAAGGAAGAGTAATTTGACACAGAGGAACTGTGACTGCAGCTCTGAGAGTATCAACAGACACGTGTAGAACTGCTGACACGTGTTGAGATGTTGTAAAATATAACAGTTGATTGAAGTCAAATTAATTTCAAACCGAGGAAGTTGAATTAAGTATAGAAATAAACGAAGAAAAGAATGAGTAACTGAAAGCACAGGTTCACATGTTGCTGCACATTTAGAAATGTAATTTTGTGGCGTGGGAAGTGAACTGAGACATCCACAGACCAGTAGGAGTAGAGACGAAAAATACAAAATCTGACGTAAGTCGGTCATTATTTAGATACAAAAAGGTAAGACCCTAATTTACAACCATTATTTGCCTCACATGTGGGAGAGAAAGGCAAAAGCAGTAATTAAGACCCCTCTTTCACTGACAGCATTACATTAGCATATCTTTATCTGCACCAGTAGTTGTGCTGCCTACGTCAAGCGTGAGCAACTTACAATCGAATTCTTCTTACATTTAAAAATAACTGCCATATTTGTATTCTACTAATTTCAGGAATTGCAAATTGTTCGATTTACATAATGACTTTGGAGAGGAAATAAAAAAATATTATTTAAAACTCCAATAAAACGCATACAATATATTTTTATTTCGTGATTTATCACAAATTCAAGTCACAATACATTTTAGTTCGAAATTAAATATGCCTGAATACAATCGGTATTATCAAAATTATGGCATGTGTTAGCGGATCTAATACAGTTTGTTTGTTTGTTTGATCGTTTGATGCTGTTTTTCACGGCCGTTCTTATATCAGATTTAATGCTTTAGATGGGAACATGATGCATTCCATAAATAGAAATTTTCAGTGTTCTTGGGTATCATTTACAATACTTTCAAACAGAAATTATATAAAAAGTTAAAATTGCTTCCTCCAAATTATATAATTTTGCTTGGTGTAGGGGGTTGATTGGTAGAGGCCGTGAGTCACATTCAGGTTTGAAAAATATTGACATTATTAATTAATTGCCATTAACAAACGGCAGTAATCCATCTCGAAAGTTAAAAACAGTTTATAATTTTAACAGAAGAAAATGTGACGTATTGGCCACGTTTAGGTTATCGGGTGAGGACCGCTGTGTTTTCTGTGAGGTTTGCAAATTTTTGCCGAGAAATAATGTCTATAATAATTTAATTTCAAGTTCATCCTTAAGAAAAAGTTGAGCGCACTCTATTTGGTGTGACGTAGCATAAGGCAACCTGACGAACTTTAATGAACAATACCTGAAAGAAGTAGGCTACAGTGAACTGGGGTAATAAATTTCGAGTATTTTTATATCATAATGTACCTGAAAGGACAGCGAAGAACGAAAAAATATATATAATGGTGTTCGGTGGTACTTTGGAGGCAGTTCGGAAAAATATATGACCCTGTCCTGAGCCAGATTAATCCAGTCAACTAACTGAAATCTTATTTCTATAAAATGCGCTTCATGTTACCCTCCATTTAAGACCAGAACTTTCAAGTGGTTGTCATTCCTTCACATCCCCCCGACCCCAAAACCAAGCGACATACCAACAGGCAAGATAAGATCATAAATTACAGCCACTAATTTTCGCATATATGGTAGAGAAAGGCAAAAGCAGTAATTAAGGACCCTCTTTCCCTGACAGCAGTACGTTACCATATTTTTCACTACAGCAGTAGGTGTGCTGTCTACGCTAAGTCAGATCAACGTACAATCGAATTCTTCATACAGGTTTTAGGTTTACGTAATAAATGCTTCTTTGACTTTAATGTACTGTCAGCATATGGCCAAAATGCTAATTTCGATATTTCTGTACTTCGGTACAAGACGTCTTTTCCCTGACAACACAACTGCACATTAATTTTTTGAATTTGTTTTGGGGTTGGATTGTGTGGGGTCTTTGGTATGTTTAAATAGGAATAAAAGAAAAATAATTCAAATCCCTAACCTCAAACTGCTACCAAGATCCATACTGCATATCGGCACATTTCTTGTAGAAGAGAATATGAGCTGACAAAAGAGAAAGAATGAACCCTTTTTACAATTGAACACAAAATACAACAGCAAACACAATATTGAGAGATGCCTGACGTCCTCAGCTCAAACCGCGACGACAAGGTCATATTATTGCTTCACATCTCTATGGAAATATCCAGAGGTGTTGGTTTGGAAAGCGGACAATATAAGATGCAGGACGTCAAACGGTCCCGCTATACCAAACTGCCACAGCTGGTGTGACAACAGAAATCACCATCGGGTGTCTGAGGGTTTGTAAATGGTAGCAGAGAGTTCATTTTGCTCCGTCGGTAAAGTAGATTACTGTAACGGAAAGTGTTATTTCTTAAAAAAAAAAACACCTGGTGATGTACCAGTACAGACCTCACACCTCACATCCACCCAAACACAATTTTTGCGATTTGTGAAAAATACAGTGGAAATGATTTGCGGTCCTGGACTATGTAGCATAAAAGGATCTGTTCATCAGCGCGGAGTTAAGAGGAGTTGTCACAGAGTGATTTGTGTATATATTGCTAATATATATATATATATATATATATATAACACATATATGAAGAAAAAAACAAATATACATTGGAATATTGCAGGGAAGAATCAGTTTCATAATTAGTGCGATTGCTTTTAAATTCTACTACGCAATTCGCCGTGCGATACAGTATAGTTAGAAATTTGGAACTGGGTTGTAATTTTCTTCAGACCACTTTGAGGTGAAATATTATGTTTGCGGTATCTGATAGTCGAAATTCGTTGTGGAATTTGCTTTCATTCCTTAAAATACACAAAACCAAACTACAGTATTCTATTGTGTAATTGGTATTTAATTTCGGGAAGAGATTCTGCTTCCCGACCTTCACATGTCTTTCTCTGGTGACGTGTCAAACACAATTTAGCGCTTTGACCAAGGCGATTGTTATACATTTTTACATGTGTAAGTTGTGATATGACATACATACATACACACACACACACACACACACACCATTATATATATATATAATGGTGTGTGGCGGTCGTCCTAACCACCGACACCATTACCTGGAAAGGGTATCCGTCGCCACAGTTTTGGACATTACTATGACGTATTTCACTAAACAGTACATTCTAAAACACTACAACATATTACATAAACATATAACACTAAAGAAAGCACAATAACAGAATCAAAATCTAAGTCACAACATAGGGTGCTTATCCAACACAAAGATTACAATTTCCTATAAATGAATTTAAATAAAGAAAATCTGATCATCTCAAATGAAACCAAATATAATCCGAATCATTTCTACACATCAATTTGGTACAGAACAACTTAACCACGCTTACCTGACACAATAATTAGCAACAAAGCCTTCATCTTATCAATTTTGTTCCTTTTCTGCTTCCCCAGGTGTCTGTCGTTACCGAAGTTTCAACAAAGGCACTCTCTCGTCGCTTTACAAAACCAAACAATGCTTCTAAACCAAAGTCAGCATTTCCTGCATTCACCTAGCAACAGCCTTCTGCACTTTCAACTGTTAGCTGTTGCTATGTGAATGATAAGTGATCTGGCTTTCCTGTTTGTTCATCTGGGAGATGCACCCATCCGTCCCTAAAATGCTACCGATATACATAAAATATATAAAATGAAACGGAATAGAATAAAATAAAGTGTTCTCTACAAGGCACTAAATATATGTATATGTATTATATGTTTATACAGGGTGTTTCACGAATTTAGGGCATAACTGCAGGAGGTGATTTCCTAGGTCTTTGTGATCAAAAAAGTTCATATAAACATGTGTCCGATTTTGGACTGTTACGGAGTTATGACCGTTTTTTAATTCCCGTACACGCCC
>Ga0131853_10022570_pt1 | contig 11381 bp, 6 predicted proteins | sample TergutLab28metaG_FD_92764 | JGI IMG/M metagenome (GOLD analysis project Ga0131853, IMG submission 92764) | Labiotermes labralis P1 segment gut microbial communities from Petit-Saut dam, French Guiana - Lab288 P1 (version 2) (version 2) | ecosystem: Host-associated > Arthropoda: Insects >...
AAAATATATGAAACAAAAAAAAAGAATTTTGAAAAATCTAAAACAAAATTTTATCCCCCCCCCCCCCAGTTTCCAACTAAAAAAAATTAAAAAAAAAAAAAAAATGCCACTCAGTACTCAATTTGAATGTATAATCAAGGAATTGGAGTAGGAAACATAATGTATACTCAAACAAAATGTAACATTCTTCTTCTAGGCATTCTGGTAAGACCAATAAAAACTTGTAAATAAAGCCAACTTGGTGCACAATTTTTTTTAGTGTGTTTATTTCTTTTGTCTTCATGTTTCAGGCGACTATGTGCCCATCACCAGGAGAAACAAATGTATTTTTGCGACATTTGGTACTTGTTATTCTGTATAGATGACTGTCTGGTATGCATACCAGACAGTCATCCATGCAGAATAGCGAGTATCAAGTGTCGCATAAATACATTTGTTTCTCCAGATGATGGGCACATAGTCGCCCGAAACATGTACAGAAAAGAAATAAACATACTAAGAAAAGTTGTGCTCCAAGCTGGCTTTATTTACAAGATTATACAAGGATGCCCGGTCAACAAAACATAAACTTCACCAATAAAAACATTTAGAATTGAAGAAAACATAGATTTAAGGAATGTGAACTCCAAGTTTCACTGTATTAGTATCTTAAATATTAATTTAACCATCTAAAGACACGTCTCCTATTGTTTATCGGTTACAGTACATTTCAGCACATTATCTCATGATATCACCTGATGTGACTGATATGGCATACTGGAAGGTTGAGTGTTGGTTAGATAAATGTATGTTCACAACATGAATACTTGTCGATAATGGAGGGGTAATAGTTGTTCATAACTGAGATAATAGTACAGTAAATGTACAGTATTAGAGCATATTCTTCCTTCCAGTAAAATAAGCTATTAGACTAAATAACTAAACTGGAATGAGATATAAAGCAGAAGGAAATTTAATTCAACACTGTTAGGTTTTGGCGATGCCATATAACATACAGATACAATCCATACATTGTCCATTGTGTAACATATATAAACACTAAAACACCGCGTTTCGGAAGCCGGCTGTTCCGTCTTCAGGCAAGAAGCACCTAATTGCTTGGACCCTTTATATCAAGCTATTCTCAGTCACTGGGTACCACTGAAGCACTTAAAAGTGCAGGTAAGCTCCTGAGAACAGCATGCATACACAGGTTATGACAGAAAAATGCTGCAGAAAAATTAAAACACAACAACAAGACTAAAAGAATAGCGCCTGAATCACACCTCAAATTTAAACCACTGGAACCATAATAATAGCTGTAAACACAAACTGGTCAAACCATAAAAATATCATGCAGAACCATAACACTCACAGGTGTTATGGTTCTGCATGTAATGATCTTGTCAGTTTTGTAATTAATAAACTTGGTAAAACTGTCATTATTAACGGTCTGCTCTGTATTCAGAATAAATTGTGTAATATATAATTATCATTTCAAATTAATACCTTATGTGGACAAACACAGTGGTGCAGATTTGTGAATTACGACAATAACGTAGTATGAACCTATGGGGCAAAATTCAGATTGTGTGTATGTGTGTGTGTCTTTCTTCAGGTAGTTGAAACTGATCACTGTTTTGTTTCCAGAATTCTTACTACTATTTACTGCGTCGTTACCTGGAGAGCGTATATCCTGGCTGTGAAGCACGCTCTGTCTTTCTTAGGCTTATCCAGAAAATTTCGGAGCTTCATCGCCTGAATGATGACCATGTCCGAGTGTACCTGGATGTTAATCCAAAAGATGTTGAACCTCTACTCATTGAAATCTTTGACTTGAAGCCACACTGATAGTTGATGTGTGAAATTCTTAAGTACCTGATTGAAAACATATGATGTGAAGTAAGTGGCGTTTTATGATAAAGTTGATAGTACTGCATAGACCATATGGCACACAACAAGGGAAGGCATATTTCATGTTTGTGTATTAATTGGCTTTTGTAAGGAGTAATCAAACACTAAATCCAATACATGGTATGTATATTATGTTCAATATTTTCCATTGTCTGAATTATAGGGCTGCAGAAATACAATTTGAATCCATTAATTACTTAAAATTTACAAACCAGTACACAGAATATATATTTTTATACTCACCAGTTGTCCCTATCATGCTTGTGGAGTGTAGGGGACCATATTTATGAAGCCATGCTATTACAGAGTATGTTTAATGTACAGGACTTGTCTGGAGTTGGCTGTACTCCAGTCTTGAACTAATTGCTTGTCATTGTACTACTAAATGTTTTTATACACTTTCCTAATTTTGGTATTAATGGCAACAGTTGGAATCAAATCCAAGAACTTCTGCATACTTACCGTGCTTCTATGCCTAGGATTAGTTGTTGTTTTAACTGCTTAGGTTACACATGTGCAGTAATAGAGGAAGTTGCTCATGTCCAGGCTGTGTTTTCTGATTGGCTTTATTTTTCTGATGGGTATTAACCAACAGTTTCCTAGTGATACTGTTTTCTTCTTGGTGGATGATGCCAGCTTTATCATATTGTGTTATATGGTCCACTTTCTGTCAATGGTCTGCTAATCTAGACTTAGATATTTCTTGCATATTTTTGCTCAAAATTGGCAGAACACTCTGCAATGAAGACCACGAGATTGGTATTACTGACGGCTGAAAATTGTATTTTTTAATGTGAAGCAGTGTTTGGTGACCTGACCTTCATACCAACTTTTTGGGGGGGATGTATACACACACGCGTGCGCGCGCACGCGTGTGTAGCATAACATAATTGCTTCACATAATGAAGAATTAAGACAGGAAATTAAAGAAGAAACAAGAATAGGTGTTTTGTATTCATTTACTAACCATATTTACTTGAATGTAAGATGGCCATGCATATAAAGTGATCGCTCTTTACAGTCTTCAGTTTTCAGGAAAACACCTGTGCATGTTTAATGTTATGCATATTATAAGGCAGCCCCCATTTTTCAGGTGTTGAATTAGGACACCCTTCTTGTCATGTCTGGGTAAATATGCTACATGTGCACATTACTGGAGAGTGATGTTGCACTGTATCAGAGCACTTTACTGTTATCACTGTTACACTTTATATTGTTGACAATAAAATGTATGGATATTAAAATTTAAAAATACAAGTACCACCAGTATGGGCCATGTGTTGCTTCTACAGAATTTCCTGAAAGATTCTTCAGAACTTTTATGCTGGTATCACATCTGGTAACAATTCTCCTGTTATCTCCTGTTTTTTATGTTCTTTTAATTGTGGCTAATTCTCTGTGATCCAGGATCCTTTCATTAACTGATCTTATTGGCTGATATAGGCTTTTGAGGTTAGAAGATAAGGACACGGATTGTTTGCTCCTGCTTTAGCTTATGTTCTAAAGTTTTTGACTGGAAGTCTAGTTTTTTTAAGTAGCTATTGGAGCTGGTCTCAAGCAACGCCACAGTTTCCTTAACCAATCTGCTCACATTCAGTTCTTACTGAATGATAACCCTGACATAAATATATGTAGTTGACCAAAAAACTTACAATGTGCCATTTTTTACATAGATCTAAAGTAATCTTATAAGAATATGGTACAGACATTTAAACTATGATAAAAGGAAAATTTTAAAGGAATATTGTAATATAGTAGTCCATCATGGGTTCATACTCAGTAACCTGGTGATACAAGTTGAAGCATATAGTCAACATATAATAATGCTGAAGGTATGAATTTGTGGATGTAATGAGTTTAATTATGTGTGTGTGTGTGTGTGTGTGTATATATATATATATAATGTTCTGTTGGCTCCTCACTCCTAGATTGAGCTGTTGTTGAGAACAATATTTTGAAATATTTTATCTACAAAACATCTTTTTTTGGGGGGGGGGACAGGGACATTTTAAACAAGCTTTATTGATCATTTTATTTAAATGCTGCATGAAATTACTGATGTGCATATCCCCACTGAGAAGTCTTTTGAATTACCATGTTTGATGATTAGTATGGTAGAGCATTTTTTTAAAAGTACGTATCTTTATTATATGTTGATCTGTCTCAGTCTGAAAATTGTCTGCCTTCTAAAACATTACCTGCTAAGTCCTTGCTCAGCAGTAGCTAACGCATGTTATACAGGGAGTGTACTGCATCGTGTCTGTGAGTATTGTAGATATCATATTCATGTTATCATGTAGGAAACCTGCATCCACTGGGAATTTAAAAGAGTCTATTTTTCCCTTGCAACATGCCCATTTTATGGAAGAGTCTTTATGTGCCAATCTATTCAAAAAGAGTACACCTCTTGAAAATGTCTGAACACACAGCAGAGCATTTTTTTTTTAATATTGTTGTTGCAAAGAGTGTGGATTTTTCACACAAATTTTTTGTGTTAATGCCCCCCATAAATAGTAATTGCATGTATTCAAATCTGGAATGCTAGAAGGCCACAGTGCATATATTGTTGACTATTTGACTGATACCTTGCTAGTGCAGTTATGGAGAACTTTGCTGTGTTGCCCGTGGCATTTGCTTGCAATAAGCAAGCAGAAATTACAGTTGGAATGATGATTATGATTATGCATGCACTCACTGCACACTAGACGTAAAGTTTTTCACACAATGGGGATTTTTGGAATAGTGGTACCTGTTATTTTGGCTGTGTATGTATACCCTTGCTGTAAACTACGCTGTATCCAAGAACCACACAGTCTCACCTCAAAGCATCAAAAATGCAGACATTATGTGTAGCAGCCGGGAAGAGAAAATTCTTGTACAATTGTGACTTCGTATAGCCATTGTTTTAAAGTCTTTTTTTCGTGTGAACTGAGGTTCTTGACAGTCCATTTTGAAGAGCTAACAGGCACTGAGATTTTTTGGGGCTTGCATCTGTTCTAGTGCCAGTAACATTCAGTTTTTCTGTTAAAACAAATATTTTCATCTTTGCTTTTCTGTGCAGCACCAAACCTGTTAGAATTTTCCCACTGTCTTGTGTATTTGTTCTCGTGGCACAGGATATTTGTATAAGTGCTGTGAATTAACATTCTTTTGAACTGAACGCATTCACAAGAGCTCTTGTTTAGTGCAGATACACATACCCAAGACTGTATGTCCTGAAGCTGAGGGATATGATAATTTTACCATCCTGAAGTGCTACAAACAAGAACTGTCAAAGTACACCTTACAGAAAGAAACATTTTAGTAGTGTTTAAGATGTGTGACTGTAAGGACAAGAGCAAGATGCTGGAGGGAACTGCATAACGAGGAGCCTCATAATTTATACTCTTCATAAAATATTATTTGGGTGATCAACTGAAGGAGGATGAGATGTTGTGCATGTAGTATGCAGGGGAGAAATAAGAAGTGCATTCAGAATTTTGGTCATAAAACCAAAGGGAAGAGATCACTTGGAAGGTCTAGGAATAAATGAGAGGGTAATATGAGAACAGTTCAAAACCAGTGATGGACAGCCTTTTGGGCAAAAAGGCCAAATCAAGAGAAAACATGTTGGCAAGCCACTTTAAAAGTATTACATATATTTTTTTATGTATCTATAATTTGTGATGATACATTGTCTTCAGTAGTGCCAGTATTGGGGTGGCAACACTCGTCGGAAATTAATCTAAAAAAATTTGAAACTAATCTTTCCTTATAAGTTTTTACTAGTGTTTGTTTTATAATAAATCCTGAGTAAAATGAACTGAACGCACAAAATTTTTGTGTTCCACTTACCAAGTAACATAAAATATACTTCTCTGTGAGATGGAACTTCGGTATATTTTGGCACAAAAGGTATGTTGTGTTGTCAGTAAAACAATGTATTTCTTATTGACATTTTTGCATGAATGCAGATAAAATAATAGTTTGTCAAATTTCTTGTATTTTTGTTTCACGTTTGTGAAATTGATTGTGGGCCAATCTTGCTCATGGCTGTTCGAAAGCATAAGTGGTATTGGATCCTATTAATTTGTTTGTGCTGTACTTTGTGAGGAACAAAGGGTGAATTTACTGATGGACTAATTAAGTGATATTTTTATTATTTTGTCATTTGATCATTAGCTAATAGTGTGTAGGTAACTTGATAACCATGATAATAAGCTGACAGATTCTACTTATTTATTTTGCAAAGTCAACTTCAACCTCCTGTGAGGTGCTGTAATCATCAAACTGAAAATGTGATTGGACTGGCAACTGGTCTGCTGTAGTATCTACAGTTGTCAGGTAGAGAGTGAATTTAGTAGATGTATCCTTTTTGTGTGTGTATGTGGGTAATGTTACATATTTTTATTTTATGGTTATGAATAATGAAGGTGCCTTATACATGGATATGTATGAGTGTACATAATATATGGTGTGTGTGTATGTGTATGTATATAATTTATGTTTGTGCCATTTACATTTCTGAACAAGTTATTATGTAAATGCTTCATGGAATTTCAATTTACAGTTACCTGTAGATAAAATAATATGTATGACCAGTGCATGATGTGTCCAATAAAAGACCCAATCTAAAATATTAGTGGACATTTCTTGCATCATAAGTGCAAACATGAGAAACTAATAAGTAGCTAAGCTTAAAATTGTTTGTACATTACATGTATGCAATTCTTCCTTGTTGTAAATGTGTAAGTCACATAGTGATAATGTTAAAATTTTATGTTTTCATTTACAATGTGTGTAGTGCTCAACTGTAAGCTGTAGCCAAATTTTGTAAGTATGGATATCAGAAGCTGCATATATAAATATCATGCACATTAATCAGCGCACTTAAAGATATTTTATTATTTTTATGTCCAGACAGAACTGTGCACAATAAGGGACTTCGTTACTTCTGTTTGTTGCCAGATACTATTAGGGTGATCAAGTGGCAGGAGGGAGAGATGGGCGGGGCACATTACGTGCATGGAAGAAAACATGCATACAGGGTTTTGGATGAAAACTGGAAGGAAGTAGACCACCCGGAAGACCTAGCGATAGATGGGAGGTTAATATGAAAGAAATTTCTACAGGGCATAACCCTTCAGGTGCATTTGGTCTTTTATTGTTCCTATTATTTTTGTTTGTGTTATTCATTAAATACTTAAAATGCAGCCTAAATGCAGTCCCTACTTTCATTTGATTTTCGGGGTGATATGTATATACTGTTTTTCCAGCCTGTTTGGCCCTGCCTTATTTCTTATACTTAACACTGTAATTGCTGATATATCTGTCTTTCATTTTTCTCATAAACTGCAAGATGCCATGTTACTGTTACTTACCCCACAGGTGTTAGATATCCTATTTCATGCACTTGTCTCATAAAAGACAATATATTTCAATTGTCAGGTGTTTCCTAAGCCTCATTTATACCTCACAGATAACACACACCATCTCTGTTATAAGGATCAGTCACATAAATTGATGTAGGCCTTACTGTAAAGTGTCTGTTATTTTATCCAGTTTTAGTAACAATCCCAAATACAAAATTTTGCAGATGTCTGTCAGTGAAACTCACATTGTTCCATGTGGACAGATGTGACATGGATAGTGGTTGCCTTGCATGTGGTTTGAATTAGCAGAGCAATTCCTACATGACTTTGCTGTAATATTGTGGGATACTCAACATGTGAATGTTCTTGCATGCTGTCTGTCGTGTATCAGGCAGTCACTTTTGGGGGACTTCAGACTTTGATTTTGGCAAGAACATTTGGTTATGCTGCATTACAAATGCTGTATAATGTATCATCATCGTGGTAGAGCACAGCCCATGTTCCTTCTAGAGTGAATAATCAGGTTAGTGATACAAGCAGACATATAAATGTACACAGTTCCAAAAGGAAGAGTTTAGCCAAATTGTAAACAAACCCATAATTAATGATTTCAGTAACAAAATCAGACTTTGTGAAAAATGGTATGCATACTCAGAGTGTCAAAAGTGAGATATGTTGAGGATATTATTAAAGTGCATTTAATAAGGGATTAAAATAAATACATTCAGCATTAGAATAGTCACCAGAATAGTATTAAACTTAAATCAAGAAGGAAAATTATGAAATGGTAGTAAGTTGTAATATGATAATTGTCACATGACATGCAATAGAACAGTACCTTCATTCCTGGAGTGAGTGTGCGTTCATCTGTCAGTTGACCTATTGATACCTGTGTTTTAAATGTAATTATTGTTGTTAATTTGTTTGTATATTAAACTTAGGCTTTATTTTACTTTTGTTTTTAGTGACTGTGGCAGCATCATCTTGAACCCTTCCCATTTGTGCATGTAGCCTAACCATATTCACAAGTTACATTCATTTCATGTTCTGATAAGGTACGAAATTAATTTTATTCATAATTTTACAGTTTCAGAATCATTACAGCTCGGACTTGGGGACAAAGCCTCGCCTAAGTGTAACCAACCCACCTGTAAGTTTTTCTAGTGGTCACAGGATTTTCACAACAATATACTTATAGTGACACTGCCCTCACGGTATTTAAAAATACTTTATTCCCTTTTCAGCCTACCCATTATAGTATTACTTAAATACACCTATACCTGAGCTGGATAGAAGCTGCATTTAAATAAGAGATGTTTTACATCATACATGTTCAAAAGACTGCTGTTAATTACTGGATGTACAAATTTGGAAATGTTAATTCAGCGCCCATTTTCTTTATCTCCAAAACTACAGAAATTGTAGAAAAAGTGTATTGAAGTCGGAAACATGCACAGAAATGCATACAGATGTTCCCATATGTGAATGTTAGAAAGGCCCAGTCTAGATAAAAACTGAAATGATGTGACCAATTTTGGTAAATCTGCCCACATATCATGACAAGTCATTCAGTAGACTTTAAGTTGTTCTGTGTTTACAAGCAGACAGATATTACTACAGTGAATTACCTCTGATGTATTTCTTTGTGAACATTTTATTGATGCCAGTGCCTGCAGTCAGATACTTGATATACACAAACATAATTGTAATGCATAAAAGAAACCATTTTCACAACTCGGGTTTCAGAAACCTGGATTGTGCTCTTTTCATTTATTCACAGCAAAAAATGTCAGTCAGTACTTGAGCAAAATACATCTGCAGCTTACAGAGTTTGTAATTAAATTTCTTGTTGCACATAATCTACATATATTGAACTGGATGTTCACTACCAATAATTTAAATCACTGTACAATGGCTAGGTAAATGGTACCAGCACTTGGATGACATCACAGCAACATTAATAGAGTGAGTAACTAAAATCCTTATTTAGGTTTCCTCTTCTGCCGCGGTTTCTTTGCATGCACTGGTGCAGATGATGCAGATTGTGCAGAATTTTTTAATTCATTGTGATTAGTCTGGAAACAATTAACATGTGGTTAGCTTAGAGAAAGTAACTGCACCTCCATCAGCCATTTCACATAGAAGGAAAATTTTTGGCTGCAGGGATGCAAATGCATCCTTGGAGTAACATTAAGGAGGTGTATTTCAATAGTGAATATTTAATGGTTATTTTCATTATAACAGTGATTCAACTGAATTCCCTGAGTTTTATATATCTTGTGTAAGAAACAAATATGCATTTCGTGAATATTATAACTTCTGTAAAACATACTTCTCTCAAGTGAATACTTTGCAATATACACCCAAAGCAGCATTTCATTAATAATAATAATAAAATAACAAAACTTAAAAATTGTAATCCTTATGTGACAGAGGTGTCATGAAATTCTGCCATGCTTAAGGCTGATTCAGGCTCATGCGTCAAGAGATCTTTCAAAATTAACCAATCTGAAATGTAAATGTGCAGTCCCAAGTTTCATAAGAATTTTCTCATAGTTTGGATAACATTACTCACAGAGCCATAAAAAAAAATGAAACTAAAAATACACCTTCAAACACAACTATATTCTTTTATTTTTAAGTATGTGTTTGACAATGGGATGTACATAGTTTAAAATGTCAAAACAGTAAATAAGTTTTTTTATAAAGTGCACATAAAATACCACTGCTCAACCATGAAGTATTTTTTCTTGTATTTTGTAATGCACAAGTCACTTATTTTAATGAGCCCTATATTTTATATAATAGGCAAGTTTTGCATGATAAGCAGTTACTTAAAATATCAGTAATAAGGTTTGTCTTGAGTGTCTCATAGAGTATAACGCTCCTGCAGTCATAATTTATAACCTCCCTAGGCTTGTTCACACTTGATATGATCACACTGTCATGTTGCACCTCTTTCATTGGTTGATACAGAGATTGACAAGTTTGCTTCTGACATACTCTGGCAATAGTTGACATTACAACTGATACTGATCTCCCAAAAATTGTGATAATTCTTTTGACTTCAGTAATAATCAAATACACATTTCTGTGCGGAATCCAATGATGCACATAACTCAATTTTGACCAAGAATGGAAATTACTGGGTCTTATTTTGGGGCTGTCATTTATTCATCCAGTGAGAGTACAGATAGTCCTCTGCCCTCCACTTTCAAATAACAGCTTCTATGTTCAGTGTACCTGTGTCCACTCTCTACGTAACTCCTGCAGCATGTTTGGCGTAAGCAGCCCCTGTGCCAGAAGCCTCTCTGTCAGGCGACCTCGTCCAACTTGGGGTTTCTCACTGTCTTTTGTTCCTATAAATGATGAAACAGACACTAATCAGTACAGGTGTATAAAAAATGGCAAATGCCATGTAGAAAGGTTTGATCTAACCGATGATGGGAAGCATTACTGTCAACATAATCAGACTTTGCAGTATGTGTGTGAAGACTTCTAAACTGGCCACTGTCCATCAGCCTTCATCTGTAGAACCCAAGGAACTATCTTAACCCTTTAAACGCCAAGTTTAATCCCAACTGTAAGTCCCAGCTTGCCGAATTTTTCTGCGGGGTATTTAAATTTTGCGCATAATATTCATAAAACCTGAATACTTCGAGAACTAAGTATGATAAGTTTGTGAAACAAAAAGCATTTTGTGGGGAAGGAAACAGACATTGCTCAGAATGCCTTAAAATACTGTAAATATCCATGTTCTTTTACTTACATTGCGGTCAAAGGCTTCAACTGTTTGTACGGAGGACGGACGAATAGATGTATTACAAGTTGGTCTTTGTATGGTAATCTTCAAAACAGTTTCAATCAACACAAAGCGCCACGTCACACTCGACACATATGAATATCACTGTTCACTTCACGCCTCCCACTGAACACACGCAACATCGCCATTTCGTGTTACTGCGGCCAGGCCAGTGCTTATTGTGACATGTGTCCAGTCTTCCGGTGTTAGAGGCTGAGGCTGGTCTCCCTACAGACATGGATGGTCGTGGCTCATGCCCAGACCGTGCCAGCATCTCTCTGATAAGGGTGAGTCGAAAATCTCTGTGTGAGATTTTCTTCCCACCACATGAAGAT
>Ga0131853_10022571_pt1 | contig 11381 bp, 12 predicted proteins | sample TergutLab28metaG_FD_92764 | JGI IMG/M metagenome (GOLD analysis project Ga0131853, IMG submission 92764) | Labiotermes labralis P1 segment gut microbial communities from Petit-Saut dam, French Guiana - Lab288 P1 (version 2) (version 2) | ecosystem: Host-associated > Arthropoda: Insects >...
AGATCTGGTATAATTTTAAATTAGAGCAACAAGGCGTAATGGGTAGTCATCAGCTAATCTTCACCTTTAAGGGGGAGAAAGGCAGGTGATACTATGGCTAAAATTTTGTTTGAACTCATGTGGATTTTCATCACATCAGCTGTTAAAGCAGTTGCAAAGGTTCTCGTCAAAAAATATTTTGACAAAAACAAAAAAGCCACCCTTGCGTCTGACAAACGTAATACCAAGGGTAGCGAATCAAGCGACGCGTAAGCGTCGTACAATGATGAACTATCCATTACGGAAAGCTCGGCAGATGTGTTAGCGCACATCTGTTTTTTATTGTATGCTTATTTTAACATAAGTATACGAGAAAATCAAGAGGGACTAAACAGACGGTACAACTGTTATGTGGCTGAAAAGCAGGCGAAATCATACATATGATTCATTCATTATTCATAAATTTTAATTTCACAATCTTTACGATAGAATGCTATCCCATACTTAATCACATCGGTATAGCCTTCCCTTAGTAATTCATCATCGTATTTCTTTTCTTCAATTTGCTTCAACGCTTCATCACATTTCTTTGTCAAATCTTTTGCAACATCAGCAACCTTTACCTCAATAATAACAGCTGGCTTCCTAATAGAAGAAGGTCTAATGAAAATATCTCCACGTCCATTACCAGATTCACGATTAGACTTCGTCGTATAGCCAGCCATTGTGCTTGTCACAGCTGCCAAGAAGCCATGATAAAATTCTTCTTTGCTATCAAAATAGCTAATAGTATTTTGAAGCATCTCGGTTAACTCATATTGGAAAGTCTTTGTATCTCCATTCAAAATAGCCTTGTACATTGGCGTTAAATCAGTAGCTTTCACTCTTTCGTCAAACCATTCTCGGATGTGACGGTTATAAATATACAAAATTTCCTTATTAGGTATGCCTAGCTCTAAATGATTTTCTACTCCTATCTGCATTTTTGAAATTTTCTTCAAGTAGCCTGTGAAAAATAAGAAGCTCCATAAATTATCCATGTTTTTTTTAATGTCTGCATATACAATATCTTCTATGATTGGTTTGGTGATAGTTCCACCTACCATTAATCCTTCAATTTCTTCTTTCACTGTGTTGTCAGAAATAGAAATCAAATCTCGAATGATTGCATTTGAGCTAGTATTAGACCAATGTGCATCAGGGGTCTCTTTTTTTCCATAAATCACGTCATACAAATATTTAATGCTACTCCATGGATTATAAACCACTGTCTGACCAAATAAATAGCCATTATACCAGTCACGCATTTCATTAGCTCTATTCTTCAAATCGTAATAGTCTAACATTTCCTCAACTTCTGGCCCTGTAAAGCCAAAGTATTCGCCAAAGCTATCTGAGGTGATAGAAACAATATTAAGGTTATTGAGTCCAGTGAAAATACTCTCTCTACTCACACGCAAGCACCCTGTTAAAAGTGCAAAATGAAGGTTTTTATTTGTTTTAAGAGCAGTACTAAAAAAACTGCGAATAAACTTAACCATCTCAGGATAGTATCCTTCAAAGTGAGCTTTTTCAAGAGGAACATCATATTCATCAATTAGGATTATAACTTTTTGTGCATGATGTTTTTTCAGACACATAGATAAGAATCTTAAGCTATTCCTATATTCTGAAAACTCAACTTTTCTAGCTAAAATAGACCGATACAGTGTTTTTTCTTCATCATCAAGTTCATCACTATTAAGAAGGTACCTATGGCGATCGAATTCAGTTGATAATTCAAAAGCAAACATTTCCATTGCACCTTCAAAATCAGACGCTTCTACATCTTTAAAACCTAGTTTAATAACAGGATACTGATTTTGATGTTTCAAATAGGCCTCACCTGTCTCTGAGATATTAAGTCCATCAAAAATCGATGCCTTATCAATCATTAGGTTGTCAAAGAAGCATTGCAACATACTGATATTTAATGACTTCCCAAATCTTCGTGGACGTGTAAATAGATTGACTTCCCCTTTCTTATCAATAATATCTTTGATTAGCAAGGTCTTATCAACATAGTAATAATCATTCTCAATCATTTTATCAAAAAACTCAACACCAATAGGCAATGCTTTTTTCTGTGTCGTTGACATTATACTCACCACTTTCTAAACGTTGTAATGACTCACTCTATTATACTTTATTCTGTCTAATTTTTCTACTGCTATCATTTCAAATAGTTAATAAAATGTAACATCTCATATTCCCCTTTAAGCAACTCGCATAATTCCATATCGTGCGTGGCCGCGAAGCAAAAAATATTTTTCTGAGTAAGCGCCAAAAGCAACACACTCGAAGCAGCAATGTGTTTCACTTAAGTTTATTCGCTCATTACCAGATACCTAAATAAGTCAAAATATCAATGCCCACGGTTAGCATCATAAAATAACCGTAAATGCCACCGATGCCAGCTGTTAATGTAATGGATAGAATTGATAGCAATATCTGATTCCGTTTACTCACCTTGTATTCACCATTTTTTGCTTTAATCCAAAAACCTACCAAACCGGTGGCATAGGTTGCTGACATGCAGTAAAACCAAAAAGACACAAGTGATACGATGAGTAAAAGAACTGACCGAGCAAAACCACCCGTTAATAAAAACGCTAGACCCACAAACACGACCGCAAACAATAACGCAAAACCAAAGTGTTTAGCAAAAGCGACTAACCATTCATCGCGCTCAATTCTAAACGTTTCTTTTAAAGCTTCTGCATCGGTATAAATCGGCGCTGTTTCCGCTGGTGCTTTAAACACATAAATACGACAAGCATCTTTTTTCTTCACTTGCTCGATTTTACACGCCTCAATCACTTCCCAGCCTGCTGCTCTAAACGTTTCAAAATATTCATCTAAATCTTCCGCCTCCCCTTTGTACATATCAATGTTATAAACCACATTCTCAGGCGTGCTACGCTCGAGCTTATAATAATAAATACTTCTTTTGAATCCCGTTAGTACCCAACCTTCGCCTGCCAGTTCACTCAGTTTCTTCATATCGTCCTCGGCATTGAAAGCATAGCCATTGTTACGAATATACATCACATCTTTATTTTTCTTTCTCATCTTGATTTCCTCCTATTGCACGGATGGCATGCTCAACCATTTTCTTTCTTCTTTCAACATCTAACTGCCATTTTCTTAACCCAATAGCGGTGATTTGATAAACTTTTTTTCGATCGACTTCGTGCAGCAGCTCAATCCATCCCTCTTTAAGTAATTTTTTGATCATGCTGTAAAGCGTTGCTGGCCCAATTACGAATTCACCGTCACTAATGGCTTCAGCATGTTGCATAATTAAATACCCGTGCCGAGGTTCTAGTAGTGACATCAAAATATAAAAGGCCGAATCGGTTAATACTTCAGTGTCTATCATTTTACTTTTGGACATGCCATTCACTCCTTTATATCAACTTCAGATATATCATTAAACGATATAGCATTACACGACATAGTATATCATCAAACGATATAGTTGTCAACCCTCTCTAAAATTTCAAAAAAACTAGCCTATCTCCAGGCTAGCTTCTCACTTTGTTCACTTCCTACATGTTGAGCAGAATAAAGAAATCTTTTTTAGCTATGAATCTGCATGTTTCAACTTCAATACTGCTTCTTCTGATAAACCGGTACTTTCAATAATAACATCTAGTGAAATCCCATTGGATATTAAACTTCTCGCTATCTCTTGTCGCTCTTCTTCACGAGCCCAACGTGCATAATCTTCCTTTTGCTGCTCAATTGTCCATCTTTCCGTTACCATGGTTAGGAATTCCTCCCGAGAGTGTATTATCTTTTTCTTTAATTTGTAATTGATCATAATTAATATCAATCAACTCCGTGTTAATTGTAATATCTCCAGCTGTTATATAGGTATCTTCCATCCATGGTTTTTTCCCGTTATACGCCACGTAAAATTCAGCTTTTGGATAATCAACTGGAGCTGCGCCATAAATATTCAGTCCATTTCTTTTGATATACATTTTCAATAGTTCAGCATAATATATGAGCATTCGCAAACCGATGTTTGATGATTTTGTACTCTGATGCTCAACTAGAAATATAAAACGACCATCTTTCGTAATAAATGAAATATCATTTTTTAAATCTTTCGACATCACGATGGAATCGGTATCTCGAAATTCAATGTCTGCTAGTGATAATTTTTGTCCTGTAAAAACTTCATACATCTCTACGAAGTTCTCTTCTTTTTTAAACAAATGCCGGAAAATTCCATCATTAAAATTGTATTTTACTTTTTCACTCATGCTTAAAAAGCTCCTTATAGTATTTAATCTCACACTAATCGCACATCCGATTCTCTCCCGAAGGTCGCCCTGAAGATGTGTCATTCAACTAGTGTATTTTTACTGTAAACTTTTTCGCTCTGCATGAGCCAATATCTTTTCATTTTACATCATTTAAAATGCTTTTTCAAGATGAAGCGGAAAAATCACTAAATAAATACCTAATAATTTATCACCGTGCACACGGTTTACATATACAGCCGCTCAGTATAAAGGATGCACCCAAGAAATTTCAGTTAATTTAGGGGTTGCATTCATTTCCTAATTGTGCTAGACTAAAACGAAATAAGGGAGTAGTTGCGTCGTTCTTACTTAGACGATGTGGAAGCTGTCACCAACACGAATCAATAGATTCTGGCACTTTCTTAAAAACGAGACTTGTTGAATAGAGCTTATGGCTTTTTCAATGCGAGTCTCGTTTTTTGTATGTTAAAGTCTAAGCTTGTAAATACTATCTTATTAGAGGAGTGTTATCACCATGAATAAAGGATTTTTCACCGCGTCGATTGACCAGACTGTTTCAGAATTAGATTCCAGCTTAGAATCTGGGTTGCTCACCGAACAAGCGACAGCTCGTTTTGAGCAAAACGGGCCAAACGTATTAGCAGAAGCACCAAGAAAGCCTTGGATTTACAAGGTTTTAGCTCAATTCAAAGATTTCTTGGTCATCATCTTGATCATTGCAGCCGTGATCTCCATCGTTGTCGGTGGGGAAATCGTTGACGGCGCCATCATCATCGCGATTTTAGTCGTCAACGTCATCATCAGCTTGGTGCAAGAAAGCAAGGCAGATAACGCTTTGAAAGAGCTGAAAAACATGTCGGCACCGAAAGCGAAGGTGTTGCGTGGCGGCGATATCCAGCAATTAGATTCCCATGAGTTAGTGCTTGGCGATGTTGTGATGTTAGATGCAGGTGATTACGTACCAGCAGACTTAAGAATTGTCGAGAGCATCAATCTTCGAATTGATGAGGCGGCGCTAACCGGTGAATCGGTTCCAACTGAAAAGCAAGCAGAAATCGTGCTTCAAGATGATACGCCGCTTGGTGATCAGAAGAATTCGGCGTTTATGGGGACAGTCGTGAATTATGGTCGTGGAAAAGGCATTGTTTGCGCTACTGGCATGGAAACGGAAATGGGTAAGATTGCCACGATTTTAAACGCTGTGGAAGAGCAGGCGACGCCGTTACAAGTGAAATTGGATGGCATGGCAAAGAAGCTCGGCGTTGTTTTAGTTGCGGCATGTGCGATTATTTTTGGGATTGGCCTGCTGTATGACATGGATTTAATCGAAATCTTTATGGTATCGGTGTCGCTAGCCGTTGCGGCGGTGCCTGAGGGTATTGCGATTGTCACGACGATGATTTTGGCAATGGGCGTGCACCGCATGGTGAAGTCGAACGTCATTGTGAAACGGATGAGCGCAGTTGAAACACTCGGATCAACGACAGTGATCTGCTCCGATAAAACGGGTACTTTAACGCAAAACAAAATGACCGTGGTAAAAGCTTTTGATGTCGACCATGTGTACGAGGTGACCGGTACCGGCTACAGCTCAACTGGCGAGGTTGTGGCGGATGTGCCACTGACAGCGAACATTGCCAAGATGGCCGAAATTGCCGCGTTATGTAACGATGCGTTGTACGAAGTAGACGAGGGGAAAGTCATCGGTGACCCAACGGAAGCGGCGATGTTGGTATTCTGTGAAAAATCAGGCTTGGCGCACAAAGCACATCAAGTAGCGCACGAGCGCTTACGAGAAATCCCGTTTGACTCGGATCGTAAGTTGATGTCAACGTATAACGTTGTGGATGAGCACATTGTCATGAATACAAAGGGTGCGCCGGATGAAATTATCCGCCGTGCGACAAAGTACTTTGATAACGGTCAAGTCTTGCCAATGACAGACGAGATTCGCGGGAAACTCCTTGCTCAAAACGAAGAATTTGCTAAGGCAGCGCTGCGTGTTTTAGGGTTTGCATATAAAGAATATGCTAGTGAAGCGAAAATCGATGAGGTTGAGCAAGAGCTGATTTATGTGGGGATGATGTGTATGATTGATCCACCGCGTGAGGAGGCAAAAGATGCGATTGCTAGTTGCCACCGGGCGGGAATCAACGTGAAGATGATTACCGGTGATCATAAAATCACCGCGAGTGTGATCGGGCAACAGTTAGGGATTGTTAAAGATACCAGCGAGGCGCTTGAAGGGGTAGAAATCAATGCGTTAAGCGACGATGAGTTGCGTGAGAAAGTGAAGACGGTGAACGTCTTTGCCCGTGTATCGCCGGAACATAAGGTGCGGATTGTGCAAGCGATCCAAGCTAATGATCATATCGTGGCGATGACCGGGGATGGCGTCAACGATGCGCCGTCGTTAAAGCAAGCGGACATCGGGATTGCAATGGGCATTACCGGGACGGACGTTTCCAAGGAAGCGGCTGATATGATTTTGACGGACGATAACTTTGTTAGTATCGTAGCCGCCGTTGAGCAGGGAAGGACTATTTACAATAATATCCGAAAGGTGATTGGGTACCTCTTGTCTGCGAATATCGGGGAGATTTTGATCATGTTACTCGCGATCATGTTCAGGTGGCCGGTACCACTGGTCGCCACACAATTACTTTTTGTTAACTTATTGACCAATGCGTTTCCGGCCTTTGCGTTAGGGATGGAGGAAAGGAAGACGGGATGATGGAGAAGCAGCCGCGTGATCCACAAGAAGCGATCATTAATAAGACGATGCGAAATACGATTATTTATAAGTGTGTGTTCCTTTCTGTGGCGGTTCTGGGGTCATTCTTTTATGGGTGGCAGACTTACGGTGAGGCTGTGGGGATTACGTTCGCGTTTTTTACGCTGGTGGCGAGTGAGTTGCTGGTGACGTATGCGGCGCGCACGGAGCGATTCTTGGGGTTGAAAAAGGAAGCCTTTGCGAATCGGTTCTTGAATGTTTCGATCTTCGTGTCATTTTTGATTCTGTTGGCGGTGATCTATGTGCCTTTCTTAAGCTACATGTTCTCAACTGAGGCGCTGGCTCCGTTCCAGTTGCTTGTGGCGTTCTTGTTCTCGTTGATTCCGATTTTAGGTGCTGAGACGTCGAAATTGTTTTTTAAGGATAAGTAAGGTTAAGTCTTGGCCGAAAAGTCACGGGCTGATGAAATCCGAAGTTACTGTGACTTTTCTCCACGGAATTTCACCCTCAAAAGTCATGAATTTTCAAAAATCAGCGATTCCATGACTTTTCACAACCGAAACTGTCTTTTAAAAGTCACGGAATTTCGATATTCGATGTTCCAGTGACTTTTCGTTTGTAATACCATCATGATCTGCCAACCAAATAGGCCTGCAAAGCTACTTTTCACCAAAATCACAGCTTTAGTGACTTTCACTTTTTGCTACGGCGTGTTATAATCTTTTTTTGAGGTGACGTATGAAAACTTTGACGATAGAAGAAGCAAACGAGTTACTTGCAGCTGGCGAAGTTGTGGCGATTCCGACGGAGACAGTATACGGTTTGGCGGCGGATGCTAGAAGCGATGCGGCGGTGCGTAAGATCTTTACCGCAAAGGGGCGCCCAGCAGATAATCCACTGATTGTGCATATCGGTGATATTGGCCAAGTTGATGAGCTGGTAACGGGCGTGACTGACAAGGCCCGTCTTTTAATGACACACTTTTGGCCTGGTCCGCTAACGGTGATTTTGCCGAGCACAAACCGCGTTTCAAATTTAGTAACTGCCGGTTTAACAACCCTAGGTCTAAGAATGCCAAGCCATGAAACAGCCTCGGAGCTACTAAGAACATCTGGTATCCCACTTGCAGCGCCTAGTGCCAATCTTTCCGGCAAGCCCAGTCCAACTTCAGCTGCGCACGTCAGGCACGACATGACAGGACGCATTGCTGGCGTGGTAGACGGTGGTGTTTGCAACGTTGGGCTAGAATCGACGGTGATCGACATGACCAGTGACATGCCGGTGATTTTACGCCCGGGTGGCGTGAGTCAGGCGCAAATCGAGGCGGTGATCGGCAGCGTTGACGTTGCGGAAGGATCAGCTGAGAAACCTAGATCGCCTGGTATGAAATACACGCATTATTCGCCAGATGCTCAGGTTTACTTGGTGGACGGGAGCGACTTGTACTTTGAAAGGATGATCGACAAGTATCAACATAACGGTCTCAAGGTTGGCGTGTTGTGTGGTGATTTGCATATAGCGAAATACCCGATCGGGGTGGTTACAAAAGGCATTGGAAACCAGGGTCGTCATTTGTATGCGGCGCTAAGGGCGTTCGATGCGCAAGGGGTTGAGGTTGTGTTGTGCGAATTTTTTGAGGACGCGGCGGTGATGAACCGGTTGTTAAAGGCAAGTGAGGAGCGAGTTTTACGTGAAGTGGAAGATTAGAGAAGTTGAAATTGATAATCCGGTTGTGCTGGCGCCGATGGCCGGGGTGACGAACGCGGCGTTTCGGGTGATTGCAAAGGCGATGGGAACCGGGCTGATTTACGCGGAAATGGTAAGTGACAATGCCGTGAATTACCGGAATCAGAAGACGCTGGACATGTTATATGTGGACCCAGCCGAGCATCCGATGTCGATGCAGATTTTTGGGGCCTCGCGCGAAACGTTTGTGGAGGCAGCAAAATACATCGATAAGCATTGTGATTGTGATGTGATCGACCTTAATATGGGGTGTCCGGTACCAAAAGTGACGAAGAACGAAGCGGGCGCGCGATTATTATTGGAACCTGAGAAGATTTATGATATTGTTGCCAGTGTTGTCGAGGCGGTAGATAAGCCCGTGACGGTGAAGATGCGCACCGGTTGGGATCATCAGCATATTTATGCGGTGGAGAACGCGCGCCAAGTAGAGGCGGCTGGTGCCAGTGCGGTGGCGTTGCACGGACGGACGCGCAGCGACCAGTATACCGGGCGTTCGGATTGGGGGATCATTAAAGACGTGAAAGACGCGGTAAAGACGATTCCCGTGATCGGCAACGGCGATATTACGACGCCTGAGGAATTTGAAGAGGCTTTGACGATAAGCGGGGTAGATGCGGTGATGATCGGGCGCGCGGCTTTGGGGAACCCGTGGATCTTGAAGCGCATGGTGCATTACCACGAGACCGGGCAGCACATCCCAGATCCAACCGTTCGCGAGCGGATCGTTTTGGCGACGGAGCACATGGACCGGTTGATCGATTTGCGTGGCGAGCGCATCGCGATGATGGAGATGCGAAGCCACATGACTTGGTACATGAAAGGTTTACCGGGCGCCGCGACTGTGAAGCGTGAGATCGTGCAAACGGCAACCCGCGCAGAGATGGTCGCGTTGCTCAACCGCTACGAGGATTATCTAGTTGAGAAATCCGCTACACATCGCTAAAGGAGACTCCCCATGTCTAAAAAATTGAAGCGTTACGTTAAGCTACTAGCCACTTTCACATTGCTCATCCACATTAACCCAAGAGTGGCATCCGCTGATGAAGCTGAAGCACTCACCGAACTACTCGCTGAGGTTAGCTACTTTTACCTTCATCCAAGTGCCACCGATTTTATGAGCACTTTTTACACACAGGAATCTTATGAACATCTGAGAAATACGTTCAGCCATGTGCAGCAGTCACAAACAACTGGCTGGGAGACGGCGCTTAGCGATGCTGAAATAACCGAGCTATATCAGCTTTTGCATGCAGCAACCACGAATTTGCACCCGCTTATTATTCGCCGTGGGGAAGCGACTAGCCAGGGAGAAAATCTGAACTTCCGCGCGCAACCAGCCACTGAAACGCAAGTTTTTCATACGTTGACTTACGGCACGTCTTTTGAAATATTAGCCGAAGTGCAAGGTGGTACTGTCACTGGGACGGATGGCATAAGTAGCGATCGCTGGTTCCGCATCAGACACAACGGGCAACCGGGGTACGTCCATGGCCGCTACGTTAGGGATCTACCTGTCTCAGAGGGTCGTGTCACATTAATCGCTAATATTGGTCGTCAAACGTTATGGATCGAATCCTTGATCGACGGGTGGCGAACCGACTTTGCCCCGACAACACAGCAACAGTTGCACCAGGTTTTAACGGATACGCAAGCCCTACAAGTCGGTAACTGGCAATTCGAGGCTAGCTACGCGGAATTAGAACATATGTTGGCCAGCCTATCCTACGAACACGTCAATTTTGTCACGCTTGTTCGGTACAATTTGATTAACACCATCACGCAATTAGTAGCCGAAATTGAAGCCAACATGGCTGGTTCAGGCACAGCAAGCCAAATCGATTTCACAGAAGAATCGTGGGAGCGAATGACCACAGCACTAACAGATGCCCAAGCGTTACTGATCGAAAATTGGCAAGAAGAACTAAGCGATGAGGAACTGGAGGTAGTGCGCGGTACCTTACAAGCAGGCCTAAATAGATTGGAACGACTCCCAGAAGAAGCACCCGCTACAACCCTCTGGCAAGACACCAACCTCGAACTCGCCCTGATCATCGGTGTGTTAATCGCCATTGGCATCGCACTAGTCATCGTCCTTTTCAAAATTGTCAGAACCATTCAAAATAGAAAATTTCACGAATAGAAAAAGTTGAGCCGCACTGATTTGGCTCAACTTTTATTTTCGATTCAAATTCTCCGCAACAATCGCATTTGTCAATACTTTTGAAAAATTGACGCTACATCGATTACCTAAATCGTTAACCCATTTTGGAATCGTCAACGTCTTTTTAACCGGGGTTGTGTCCTTTAAGTATTCCTCTAAGTCAACTTTGACCATCGTGACAAAACCACCTGGTGGTGCTGTTAGTTTATTAATATCGCTAGGATTTGGTATCGGTTCATTATCCTCAATACAGCTAGATAACACCAATCCTAAAACCTCTTCTGCCATACTCAACCCAAATGCAATGTCATCCTCATTAATACCAGTATAAGCACCTTTAACATCTGGAAACTGAATAAAATATCCCCCATCTTCTTCTGGGGTAAAAGTCGCTGGATAAGCTTTCAATAACATATTTATTCCTCCTACATATCTTTTCCAGTAA
>Ga0131853_10022572_pt1 | contig 11380 bp, 6 predicted proteins | sample TergutLab28metaG_FD_92764 | JGI IMG/M metagenome (GOLD analysis project Ga0131853, IMG submission 92764) | Labiotermes labralis P1 segment gut microbial communities from Petit-Saut dam, French Guiana - Lab288 P1 (version 2) (version 2) | ecosystem: Host-associated > Arthropoda: Insects >...
CACACCACACCACACACCCACACACACACACCACACACACACACCACACCACACACACACACACACCCACACACACACCACACACACACACACACCACACCACACACACACACCACACCACACACCCACACCACACACACACACACACACACAGACACACACACATGCACGAGTTTTCTGAGACAAGTACTGGTGATTACAGCTGTCAAGATGTCACAAGAAGTCAGGAATTTCGTTATTCTTTGAGTTTCACTTAGCACAGCGGTTCCCAAACTATGCTCACTCGGACTCACTACGGTCTCCACGAGCCGGATTACTAAACTAGAAGCATAACGCTATTTTCTAAATTGGCAGAAATATTATTTCTAAATCTAATTGACAGGGCGTTTTTAGGCATCACGTTTCTTAGAGTTCCTTATATAAAAGCTGTCCATCTGCTCAGGTCCATAATATATTATGACATCACATTTTACATTTTTTACTACTTCCTACTTCGAATAAAGACACAAAGGAAATCAGCTTGTAAAAGGCATTCTCAAGGGAGCACCAAGAATTTCAGGAGTTCTACGAACCGAAAGGGTTAGGGATCCACTGATGTGAACAAGTCTTTCAAAGTGACGTCAAAATAGCATGCCGTTCAGAATCACTCTGTTTCTAAAAAAAAGGTATAATTCATTTACGTACGTCGTAAATATTTTTGACAAAACTATCCTATGCAGCTTACACGTAATTCCCTGCCGCAGAAGATGAGCTTCACTAATTAAACATCATCAGGCAGTGTATCTGCCAATATATTTAAAGATAAATAAAATATAATACAAATACAGTAGTGAATAGGAATTGAGAAATTTTTATTTCTGCGTATAGGGTAGGCGAAAACTATTTCCTTGAAAAAAGAAGTAGGTTCTATAATCTCACTGCACAGTACAAATAATGTGAAGGTTCGTCTTAGAAACTATACAGATACAGACCACAAAGTCCCGGGCAAAACGTTATCACAAAATTCTACAGAAATGTGATCCGAGTCTGAATACCGTCTTGACATTATTCTAACCATGTGTGGCATTCTTATTAATGGTTTAGTTACATTTTAAATTTCATTTCATATAGCTCATATTTCTCTACTGTGTGTAATGAAAACCCACTCGATGCACTATTTATCTTCAGTTTATTTCGTCAGTCAACATAAACATGTTTCGGGCATACTTGTAGCCTATCATCAGGAGGTATACTGTATATATACAAAAATTAATACGTGTTGTGCTTTTTTAGTTGACTGTCTGCTGTCCCATTTGGGATCGACAACATAGTTCAACTAAAAAGCACAACACGTACCAATTGTTGTATATATACAGTGTACCTCCTGATGATGGGCTACAAATATGCCCGAAACATGTAGAGGTTGATTGACGAAATAAACTGGGAATAAATAGTGCATCAAGTTGGTTTTCATTACACGGATGCATCGAGATGCAGGGCAACAAAAAAATTCTCTACAATGCTTTACACGTAATCTAATTCATGCACGATTGAATGCGTAAATGTCCTCAAAACTTACTAAGTCTATGTACACCTGAATCTCCGACTGCCTAGCTACTCAACCGTACCAAATTGAATCTCTAGCACATTTGGTAACAGGAAATAAAGGTTCATCAGAGCTAATAACAAAGCCTACTTCCGGAAGCGATCCTGAAACAGTTCAATTTAGTTCAGATCAACGCATCTGTTTTATTAGGCCTCCTTTCCCTCCTTCCTTTAAGCAGCTACTTTCAGCGAGATTGCAAACCTGTAACCTTTCTTTTGCAAAACCATGGTTAATTCTGCAAGAGCTGTGCAGACTTAGTTTCTCGTAAGGCAGGGAGACCGGAAACGCTACTGTTAACGAATACAACACAAGGGCCTCACTTCCGGAAGGTGTAACATAGACCGCCCATGTTATTCGCAGAGTACAACCAACAAGATGCAACGTTTCACAATTTATTTATTTCTGTAAGACACTGTACATGTTTCAGACGGTTTTTCCGTCTATCATCAGGAGCTCAAAACTGCACATACAGCGTCAGGTATTTGTCAGACCAATACTGCTACCTGCTGCTAGCCTGTCTAGCAGCAGGTAGCAGTATTGTATGTGCAGTTTTGAACTCCTGATGATGGAAGGAAAACCCGTCTGAAACATGTACAGCGTCATACAGAAATAAATTGTGAAAAGCTGCATCTTGTTGGTTGTACCCTGCGAATATATTAGCGATGCACGGATCTATGAATGTTAAAAGCCCATGTCAGTTACCTTCGCACTTAATGCACAGAGATAAAAATGTTAAATAAAAGCTGGCACGAACATTTCTTCAGGTATTCCAATCACTGACTACAAAGAAGTTGGAAATGAAGAATTTATCAGCAAAAGCGATCTTCTCCACCTTCATCTTTTTATCTTCCTTTTGTTTCCGTTTCAGTTCATTCATCCATTCATCTCTGCCTTTCTAACCCCGTGTTCTGAATGACACAATGGAGGTGCGATGGCCGGCCGAGTTCTCTGCCTCATGTAAAGTACGCGCTGAAACCATGTTGTTTGCCGAGGATCCACGTCCTCCATCATTTGAATGTGAGAGATCCAACTTGACAGGCAAGATGCACTGCCTGCAAAAACGACTTACGTGGGTTATTTAAATTTCTGAGAGTAAGAACGTCCTATCTAAAGGATACAAATTTACACCACCTCCCTTAAGATGTGCAAAGATGAGTTTAGGTCACTGACTATGGTAGTGTCATGTCTGAAAACCTAACCTGTTTTAAACCTAAATTTTGTTATTGAGAGTGACGGAAATATCTCGTCTATACGAGTAAAATTAGCGATGTCATTTCCGATAATTTATATTGTAGTTTGCGTAATTATTTTAATTCACTTTCCATGATCAATCCCAGGCCTGACAAAAAGGGATAAAGAAAACAATGTTCATATCAAAATATATAAATGAGGACAATATAGTAGATGAGATCATAAACTACCAACAAAATTAGGTTCAACGCCTAAAAATAGAGGAGAACCGCTTACTAAAACTAGCACTACAGTATCAACCCCACGGAAAAGGAATATAATCCGCCCAAGAAGAAGACGGAAAGAAATGGATCATCTGAAAGCGAATCAGTTACATGGGGCAGTACCTATAGACCAAAATCTACAACACACAGCTAGGCAAACTTATATATTATTTTTATGGGTGTATTTGAAACAATAAATTCATATCAATGTGAAGATGGTTACTAACAGGTAGCCTGTGGCCGTGGGCTCCCGGTTCAAATTGCAGGCAAACCGTGATTTTATATATCAGGACATGGAAATTTCCTGACATAGCAGTTCGATTAAAACGGACATGCAGGTATCATCCAGTGCTGCCGTCTTCGGCCTAAATTGGGAACAATTTTGTAACTTCCAAAGCATCGTTTATTTCAATTAGATTTTTAAAACTTTCGTTTCCCGTCCAGAGAAACCGTTATACTGTGAAGAAACCAAAATCCGGGTTTGACGATTTAATAGGCCTTAAATTAGTGTAGGTTGGGGTATTAAAGTTTGGACGGTAAACTACACGTGCTTTTATCATCGTCTCTCGCTGATCGAAGTTTATTCCCAGGGATATTTTCATTAATTTTAACCAACGGGGCTTATGCCGTTCCAGGACGCAGATAGGGGTGGCCATGGCCCGTGAATGAGCACAATGAAGGAAGAGGAGGAGGAGAAGGCTTATGCGATGTTCCCCACGGTTAGTCAGCCGAAGGTGAAGAGCATTATGTGGTTGCCCCAGCAACAAAAACCGTCGAATGCGCCTATGTCAGCAACGTCACTTCTGGGACGCTGAATGTTAATCTTATGGAGACCCGAGTACTGTCATACTGCTAAGCAGGTCGTTATATCAGCGGTTCTCAAGGTGGGTATAGTCCCTCAGGGGACCACGCCAAGTTGCTAAGTGGCCGCAGGAGAACGACGGAAAATTAGGAGGCCAGAACAACTTTTGAGTGGGCCAACGAAACTTCATGCCTGAACAAAGTAATTCAAAATTAACCTTTATCTTCCGGCGTTTAAATCCCAAAGTAGCTGCTGACGGTCAAAGTTACTTTCATTTCAAGTGTCCATCACTGCACCTAAGATGGGACAGCGTTTACCCTTTCGTCCATAAAGATTTACATTTGGCGGTACACGAGCGACCCGTTTGGCCAATAAAGACTGAAAGTGAATCAAAGGTTTCCTTCTCTCCTGCAAACCCGCAGCACAGAAGGCAAAGTTATATTTGATGCTCTCCCCACATTTTATCTGGTTGAATCGCATTTCACTTGGGTGGCTTACTTGTTGTCAAAACTAGTTAACCGACTTGACGCTGTAAACAGAGACGATCTTCGCTTATCACTGACCACACGCAAACGGACGTTCAGAAACTTGCAAGTGTTCATCAGGTCCAAGAAACACGCCGAATATAAATCCAATTAACAAGAGAGTCCTTTTACTTGTATAAGTAAATAATGCGTCATGCCTAATACAATACTGTAAATCAAATCAATATAAAAATGCTTCCTAATATGTGAATCAACAATGTGGAAACAAAGAAATTCTTTTCATAAGCAGCAAAGTCTAGGAAGGGTGGGGGTGTTGCCACACAAGCTCAGAGGGAGGCCACCATCTAAAAAAGTTTGAGAACACTGCGCTAAGTGTATAATACTGAGAAAGGCTATAAATTTCGTCACTGAAGTCAGGTATTTTATGAACGTTAGCAAGGACGGAAAAGACATTCATTTCTCACGTACCAACAAATAAAGCAGATGTACAGCCACGTACCAACTGACAGCTGCCTGCTACCATTAAGTGTAATAACATTTTTAAAAAACTATATCCGTATGAGTGTTGGGCCGTGCACTTCAGCAACATTTTAATTTCAACAATCATTTCTTATGGATTTATCAAACGCCTTCCTTCCAGGAAAACTTAAACCCTCTTTGCACGTTTGAGCGCTCCCATCCGTCAGAAACTGTGACCCAGCCATCCGCACTTCCACTATTTGAACTGAACCTTGCATTTCGACATCTCCTACACAATCGCATGGCGTCCATTTCTATAGCAGCAGGATCAAGTTATAGAAAGGTCAATCAGCAGTGACACTCACACTTACGGCACATTTTGGAAGACAGCTACCTTGCTGACCACACAGTTTTCAACGCAGCAACTTCTATCTAGACACCAACAGGACACCAAAAGTTAATGAAATGCAAATTCTGAGCTGTCTTCCATCATTTATTTCTTAATGTCACTTCTTTCCCAGTCATTTCTTTTTATCTCTTTGTTTATGAAAACACATCTAACTCTTAACACATTTTACTCTACCATAAATCTTCTTGAACTGGCGTCAATGAACCAGAAATTTAGATTTGTGAGGTCGGCGTGTTTGTTTCAGGTCCTCATTAATGGTTCGGAGAGAAGCAGTGGCTTCAGATACAGACAAGAAACCCGTGAGGGCAACCAATTTTGAATGCACTTCTTTTATATTTCTAGCTTCAATCCAGTGAAATGGGGACGCGCGTTCCAAAGTTCCGTGCGTCACAAATGTACAAAGATGAAAGTAGTGGGCCCATGTACTTTCTTTTATAAATGCTATAACCTGACGTAAAACTTCGAGAACAGGGGCCATAACTTTTTTATGTAAAAAGGAAACGTAAGTCGTAAAACATTTCCTGATATCGATTTCAGCTGCCAACACAAGACACTACATAAATGGATTTAGCAGCTCCTTTCTTCCTTCTTTGTTTCCACGTTGTTTATATGTCCTCCATTTCCACTTGTCCTTCAATTCATTTATTTCTGTCCTTGTTGCTCATCGTCCTTCTTTTTTGGTCTTTGTTTCTTTCTTCAAGATAGTGACAAATGTTACTCCAAAATTTAAGTTCTCCGCTCTACAAACTACATATATGGTTGTACCTAAACGTCTTCAGAAAGCAGGTCTACTGCAAGAGCACCAGTAATTAATGATTTATTGATCCCACCTTATCTACTCTCAAATTTCTACATTGTCTTCCCACTCTTCTTCTTATTCGTCTTCTCGCGACGAAGTAAGTTAATTAATGACACTCTACAACTCTGAAGCAACTTGGAGTAGACGCTTTAGAATGTAATTACTGATGGAGAAAAGTGATGGATCATGGGACGTAACAGCACATACAAATTGCTGTCACAGAGCGTAGCACAAGAAATGGACAAAAAAAAAAAACAAAGTTACATTCATAGACAGCGGCCATAAAAGTCAGTTTAAAACTGAATATAGGAAGGAGAAACTTTCTCACATCCAGTCACGAAACCGATCCAAATTTCTTTCCACACTGTAGAGCCTTAATTAACCGTATTCAAAGTAGTAACTGAATTTGCATAGAATTTTCCCTTCGTTTCAAATAAATGAGCTTATATTCTCTTAAATGTATTGTAGGTTTTGCAGGCCTAGCCACTCGAGACAGTTGTACAGCTATCAAAATACGTACCGGGTGTTCATAAAAGAATAGCGGGATTTAAGGCGTCCACTGAAGAAAACCTAGTAATGAAAAAAGAACAAAATATGCTTTATTTTACTAGAAAAAAAAGGACTTTTACATGGTTGTATGACATTTAATAGATCTCATTGTGGGCACCATCTGTCGCTCTAAAAATGTCTGCTCTGTGTTCAGTTTCCTCCCATACACGAGAAAGCATGTCTGGGGTGACGTTTCAATAGCTGCCCAGATTCTATCCTTCAGGGGTCGCAGATCTCGTATTTATTCGGAGTAGAGAATGTTCTTGATTTACCCCCAGAAGAAAAACTCTAGAACAGTTAAATCCGGGCCTCCGTAACTGCGGGTCTGCCGGATGACCTCCTCTCACACACTTCCTGTTCCTTTGAGCTGTCCGAACCAGCGGTGGATGTTGCTCACATGCGGTAGTTTCTTTCCAAATTCATGCCTGAACTTACGCTGAACACTCACTAAAGGTTTTGTTCCGTGAACCACAACACACATTGCTCTCTTTCTGTGTCCGTAAGTGTTATCAACTGCGCGTGCCAGGGCGCCAGCGGTAGACAGACAGACAGACACACAGACAGACACTGAGACGCTCTGACCTTGATCGAGCAGTAGGTAGGGGATATCTGGTGTGTGAAAAATCCAACTGAGTGATGGAAACAAGTGTTGCCACTTTCGCTGTTTAATAACTCACAAGCCGGCTGAAGCAGCCGACAGCCTGGATACCACCCTAGCCGAACCGCACCCTAACTCAAACACACATCAAATCAAGAACGAAACGGCCAATGTGTTAGTTCAACAACATAGTCGTAAACTCCTGAAGATGGGCATATTAATGCCCGAAACATGTTGAGTATCTAAGAAGTAAAATAAAAGTAACAAGTGACATCTATTTGGTTTTTTATTCGTCAGCTGTCACAACGATGCACGGTCCAATATATATCAGATAGGCAAAAACTGACTGTTTGTTGCTCTTCAGTAATTTGAATGTTCCTCCCAAGAGATGTGCCTTGTTGCATGCACACAATCTGAGACCTGAATTTCAGAATGTATTTATACGCAGAAAAACTTGCCACACCAGGAGACGTCGCATCGAATCAAATACTGCATTCAAGAATATGAAAAATCAGAGACGATATCTTTAAAACTTCCACTGCCTTTTTACAAATCTTTCTTTAACTTCTGTTTCCACTTTATAAAACCCGAGGAAAAGGGGAACTTATTTGATTATGTGAATGCACAGTTATGTACACAACTCTTACAATTTCATATCGTAAAAGAATTTTATTACAGTAAATTCTAAAATGTATTACGCTGTGATGGCAATCGTAAAATATCACAAAGATCTTTGTTTTCGCTGTTCTGTACCAAACAGGCCTGTTTTCATGCGAAGAATTTTGAAGAGGGTGGTGGTTTTCGCGCGTCTAATAATATTACATGGCATATAGCCAAGTCTCCAGTCCCCGCACTTAAGTCGCATGTTGTCTGTCACATCAGCTGTAGTCCATGTTTCCATCCCACCAGGCAGAAGAGAGCCACAAAACACTTTCTGCAGAATACTGTTTACAAATCGTATCTACGCTGAATCTTGCTGGTAACTTTTTTTTTTATTTTATTTCCAAAACACAGCTGATGTCATTATATTATCCTTTTACTGCGCAGTGAGAATACACAAGTATACACAATACGGTCGCAACTACAGTAAAGCAGTTCCATTCCTCATAGAAGTCAGGATATCGTACACACATTAAATGTTAATTTTTAAGGAAAAAATCCGTCTCTCGTCTTGGAGATAAATGTACAGTATTTAGAACTTTTTTATGCATTGGCCTTTAAGGAAAAATCGCAATTTCAGTGTCCACTAACCACGGGTGCAATTACATAAAGCATTTTAGTCAACAAATCTGAAAGGAAGGTCTTTTTGGGAGTCATAATTTTAGATTGGAGGATAATATTAAACTGGATCTGAAACTATTAAGATGTGGCGATGTGACTCGGGATACGGACAAATGGTGGATTCCTGAGAGCACCGCAATAAAAATTCAGACCTCATAAAGTTGGAGGCGGGGGGGGGGGACCTGTGGAGTTTACATTCAACAAATAGGCACTCAAGAAGGATTAATCAATGGTGTTACTGTTATCAGAGTACTTATCTATTATTCGGCCAAATTTGTCAATCATAAACCTATTTAAATAAATACTTTAATTTTCATTAGAATAAAAACAACTTTAGCGTTGTATAGACATTCTAAGCCGTCAACATACGCATCGTCGAACTGTACTTCTGATACAACGACAGGAAATATGCAAGTGTACTTCCCACAGGTATCAAATATGGGATACAGTTAGGACTAGTGACCGTCGGAGAAATGCTCTGTACGCAAGTCTAAAACTAAACCAGTCAGTCCGCTAAAATGTCAATAATCATCTGCCTTATGTTTATAGCCTTGATATTGGTTTACCTCTGATTCCAAAGGACATAGGTACAGTACCACAAATGAAAAATATAGCCTACTGATGAACTACGAATGTGAGTTGCATTTCCGACAATTAGGACCAGAATTTTATAGAGGGGTAGACACATGGGTGTCAAAACCGAATACTTACCATTTATATTTCACAACGCTCTAAATAATTCAGATTATACAGCGTCGGATGTTAGGACGACAATGGACATAATAATAACAATAATATATTATTATTATTATTTCAGTAGTTTGTTCCATCCTTCTGTGCTAAGGGTCACCTACCGATTAGCCACAGGCCGTCACAGCGCTAGCTACTTCGCAATTAAATAAGTAAAATAATTACACATTTTTATTTCCCTACTAAAACAATCCGTTTAACTTCCTCTCAGCATTTATCTAGGTCAATATTCAGAACTTTATTAGCACTTCTAATCATTTTGTTATAAGCTCGTTCATATAAAACCGTTTCTATTTAGAAGCTCCTATGTCAATGAGGAGCTTAATTATCTGTACTCCTCAGCAAATATTATTAGGGTGATCAAATCGACAAGGATGAGATGGGCGGGGCATGTAGGAGGTATGGGGGAAAGCAGAGGTGTATACAGGGTTTTGATAGAGAAATCTAAAGGAAACATACCACTTGGAAGATCTAGACGTAGATGGGAGGATAATATTAGGATAGTTATTCAGGAAGTGGGGGCATGGACTGGATCGTGCTGGCTCAGGATAGGGACAGGTGATGGGCACTTGTGAAAGCGGTAATGAACCTGCAGGTTCCATAAAATGTGGTGAATTTTTTTGACTAGATGAAAGCCTGTTAGCTTCTCAAGAAGGACTATGCTCCATGGAGTAAGTAAGAAAGTAAGTAATAACTATATTTACAAACTAAAAATTTTATCACTTCAATTTCCTGGGTGTCGAACGTGGTCACTTACTTTAATAGCTCATTATGAATATAAAGTGTCTGGAAACAGTGCTGGGGAACACACTTGGATCTAAGAAGGATGAATAATTTAGTGAAAGATAAACTACTTATCAACAGAAATTGAAGTCAAGGGGTTTTGATGTGTAGGTAGAATGGGACAGACGAGGAACGCTTTCAGATATGTGATGGTCAAGCATCTTGAGACAAGTCTACTTCCAAGACCAAGAAACAGCTGGATCTGACGCAGATAAGTGGTGAGGATGGGAGATCGGTGGCACCAAATCGGAATCGTACGAAATGGCAGGCTTTGGCCATGGTTGTGTGTGAAACTCGGAGTGCATTCAAGAATGCTACTGTCACAGTCAGCTAAAAGCAAACACTCACACTTCAGCATGTTACTGCAAGCATGATATATTTACGAGTGTATGTATATATATACACACACACACACATATCAGCTGTTACATCCTCACTGACTGTTGCAGCAACCATCTATCTATGATTGGATATTTCAACGTGTCCATTAACATACCAGTCAATTGGCGAATGACAATGTTTTAGGCCTATAATGAACGTAACTTGTGCTTCTACTGCCATGCGATATATCAGCCGAGCCCAAAATTTTCAAAATTCCTAAACTCGCTAAAAACATACACATAGACTTATGTGTGTGTGTGTGTGTGTATATGTGTGTGTGTATATATATATATATATATATATATATATCACAACTGCTACAAGTGATAAATTAAACGGCGGTTGTCTTATCTTCGACTACCAACTTATCACTGTGGATGCAGGCCCACCTCTGCAAGAGCTAACCAACTTATCATCTAAACACATTGCCCAAACAGTGTAGCAACGTTAATCAAATCTAACAGGCACTGTGATGGGTCGTTAGAACAACAAACAGATGGCGTTCAATTTGGCTGCAGTGTTTATCGTCACATTACTTTACGTCAGCGACAGAGTGTGTGTCGTGTGTGTTGTGTTGTCAGCACGTACGTAACAAGAAGTGGACGGGACTTCTACATTAACACGGACGCAGCAGCAAGAAACGTGCTAGTGGGAGGCCGAAATATAGGGGAAAAGTTTAATTTCATAGCCCTTTACAATGGAACTCTTTCTACAGTCTTTTGACTCTTACGAATCTTTCGACCATTCGTACCCAAGCTGATCCTCGTTCTGGGTGAAAAATCTGACAATCGATAAAGGAATTGTGGTGAAATTTGATGCCGGAGGATTTAACGGAAATCCACCGAGTTTCTTCGGTTTTTAGTCGCTTTCTCATACTCGCGAAGAGAGGTTATTAACGTCGTCATGTCTTCCCGTCTGTCCGAATGTCTATTCCCATGTATCTATTCCCATTATCTATTCCCATATATCTACTCCAACGCATCTATTCCCATGTATCTACTCCACTGTATCTATTCCCACATATCTACTCCCATGTATCTACTCC
>Ga0131853_10022574_pt1 | contig 11380 bp, 10 predicted proteins | sample TergutLab28metaG_FD_92764 | JGI IMG/M metagenome (GOLD analysis project Ga0131853, IMG submission 92764) | Labiotermes labralis P1 segment gut microbial communities from Petit-Saut dam, French Guiana - Lab288 P1 (version 2) (version 2) | ecosystem: Host-associated > Arthropoda: Insects >...
AGTCCTTTGGTACTGCAGCCTGTTGTACCGGCTGTAGCAGAGGTGAGGCTGAGTCCTTTGGTACTGCAGCCTGTTGTACCGGCTGTAGCAGAGGTGAGGCTGAGTCCTTTGGTACTGCAGCCTATTGTACCGGCTGTAGCAGAGGTGAGGCTGAGTCCTTTGGTACTGCAGCCTGTTGTACCAGCTTTAGCAGAGATGAGACTGAGTCCCTTGGTACTGCAGCTTGCTCTACCAGCTGTAGCAGTGAGGTGAAACTCATTCCCATGATACTGCAGCCTGATGTGTCAACCCCTGATGTTAGTGGTGTATGGAGCACATGGGACTGGCAATTTTCATAGAAAACGGGAGTGCTTAGAGAAAGACCTGCTTGAGTGCCACTTTTTCCGTCGGCAATCTCACGCAAAATGTTTCATGATTTGGTTGGGACCTCACCATTCAGATGTTTTGCGACTAATTGCAAAGTCTGATGTAAGGGACAGCTGTAATTTTACTTGTGTTATGTGGCCGTGAAATGTAGCGTTTCTGCAGCAACAACCACAGGGCCGACGACCTATTAATGCTGCTGTAAATGCACATTCCTGTAAATATTTTTATATTCGTCACATTCTTAAATTCTGGCTCTAGAATGTGCACACAATTGACTAGAATTTTAAGCAAGCATTGTAGCAACTGCACCGTAGGATTTCAGTTGTTAAAGAATAATGTCGAACTAACGGGCACATTTGCATCTAACCCTGTATTAGATTAGATGCCATTGAGGGTGATGCAGAAATTAGCATCGAAACACGAATGTCACTGAAGAAGGAATAAATAAGAAGAGGGTTGTTCTTAATTGCAGTATATGGTTATACCAAATCCACAGTGCGCGTGGCGTGGGAAAGTAAATAAATCCGAATGTGTGATAGCATTGAGACTGTTGTGCGGGTGTAGGTATCGACAGGGGCTATTGAGTATATTCGGTCGGCGTGAATGATACTATATAGATACAGATATAGATATACAGGTTGTACAAATTTTCGAAAAATATAGTGCCATCTCAAAATTCTAGGCGCCAGGAGGGCGACATAAATCAAGTTTCATACTAAGGACCGCCAAGTATTAGGCTCCAAGGTACTTACTTGCTCCATGGAGCAGAGTCCTTCTTGAGGACCTAACCAGTTCTCAGTTAGTCAAGAGATTCTCCGCATTTTATGGAACCCGAATGTTCATTATCGTGTTTACACCTGTCCGTATCCTGAGCCTGGTATCTGTAACAGTGGATCGTACCTTGCCCGAGGCAATGTGTCCGTTTCGTAACAAGGCCAGTTTTTATGGGGAGGAGGTGTTAGCACCTCGCCCAACCCCGAATATGGAGGACCACCCCTTTTCGGTTGTCCACGACTGTTTATTCAATATATTCATAGCGACCCTCCACGTCCCTCCATCCGCAACCTGACCACGCTTCATGCCGTGGTGACAGGGACCAACTTATCGTGGATTAGGCGCCGAGGTACAGAATTTAATTTCCTTGCAACCTGGAGCCCAGGGTTTTTCCACCCTACAGTAAACATGGCCGAAACGTCTGTAATACAGCTTACACTCACGTATGCTGCATACGAACTGTAGTCTTCACGTGTCAGTTATTTCTGTGTCTATTGCCTTATTATTATTCTTTCGGCATTACCCGTGTTAATTGCAAAATCTCCGTTCATGATCAGTGGGAAATAGACTGGCATTGCAATTGGAATAGAAGTAGCCAGACGACATGAAGCAGTCTGCCCCATATGTTTGAAGCAGAATTCACGAAAGCCAGTTACCTGCAGGATGCGGGCCATGCTGCTGAACGGTAGTTGCTAATTTCCGCCTGCATGTCATAATATTTGCGCTTGGAGTATATCTCAAGTGGCCATATTGCCTGTGTCAAGCTTACGTAAATTCTATCCCTTTACCAAGGCCAAATTGTTATTAAAACTTCAGAATCTGCTACGCGAGAGCTGGAAGCTCACAAACAAAATAACACCTTCCCGGAAATCCGTTTTCGTTTGTCCACCGTTCTAAGTCGCCTTGCTATTTTCATTACGAATTTAGGGTGCGGGAGAGAGAGACTACAGCTTCTATAACGAGTGATGCATTAAACCTGAAGCTAACCCTTTCGAGACGAGAAGGAGAGAGAAGAAACGAGGGGGCAGGGGTTGTGGGGCCCTCGGTCTATTTTAAAAACTAAAATGGTCTGAACTATGTTTAAAGTTCCAGTCAGTACCGCGCAGTAAACACTCTCCGTCTCTGTTATAAAAGCCAGCCAGTTAATGCTGTATAGGGAAATAATCGCGGTTTGTTCTGAGATCCATACGAAACACATAAATACACTGTGTGGACAGAACGTAGAATTGTTGAATGTCAAACTGGTGGTACATATAGTGACCACTGGGCTTTGAAGGGTTAATATACATTACACGTAAATTCAGGCCGTACCGCGCGGTAAACACTCTCCGTCTCTGTTATAAAAACCAGTCAATTAACGCTGTGTAGGGAAATAATCGCTGTTTGTTCTCAGATCCACACAAAACACACAAATACACTGTGTGGGCAGAACGTAGAATTGTTGAATGTTACACTGGCGGTACATATAGTGACCACTGGGCTTTGAAGTGTTAATATACATTACACGTAAATTCAGGCAGTACCGCGCAGTAAACACTCTACGTTTCTGTTAAAAAAAACCCCCTGTCAGTTAATGCTGTATAGGGAAATAATCGTATGTTCAGAGATCTACACAGAACACACAAATACACTGTGTGGACAGAACGTAGAATTGTTGAATGTCAAACCTGGTGGTACATATGGTGACCACTTGGCTCTAAAGTGTTAATCTAAATACTGTTTGAGAATTTGGTTCCTTCCTCACAGTACCCCTACATTAAAAAGGTAAAACCTGTAAAATTACGTACGTGATTTTGGTCTTCCGCCGCGACGTAAATGAGATCTTCGCTCTTTTAGGATGTGACGAAGCATAGATTGGCTGTTAGTTACCGGCGTTTCAGGACAACCTACCCCATCTTCTAGTGTCAAGCAGTTGGATCTGTTTTAATACTGCTTATGAAAATTATTGCTGTCCATATACGTAGATGAGTCAATAATTATCCGCAATACAGATACAAATTTTATTTCAATAAAAACAGAAAACTTATAATAACATCATTTTTCAACATGGTCCCCTTGCTTTTCAATGCACTTCTTCCATCGTTGCACAAACTTCTTTATGCCCTCAGAAGAAAAAAAAATCGTTTTTGGATAAGCAGCGAGCCACGCAAGCGCCGCTTCCTTCAGTTCTTGGTCCGAGGTGAATCGACGGCCCCTTAATGCCTCCTTGAGTGGACCAAACAGTTGATAGTCTGAAGGGGCGAGATCGGGTCTATACGGAGGGCGAGCCAATACCTCAAACTTGAGTTTATGGAGGGTTTCAACTGTGTAATCAGCAGTATGCGGACGGGCATTGTCATGCAACTACACAGTGCCTTTCGACAGTTGTCCTCGGCAATTGCTTCGAATTTCAGGCTCCAGCCTGTCAATAAGCATCTCACTGTAACGAGTACTGTTTATTTTTGAACCCCCTCTCCTGATAATGTTCCAGTATTATGCCTTGTGAGCCCCAAAAACTGTAAGCGTCAGTTTTCCTGCTGATGGTTGGCTTTTGAACTTTTAACTGATGGGCGATTGTGGATGCGTCCATTCCATAATCTGCCGTTTACACTCCGGCTCATAACGGTGGACCCATGTTTCGTCACCAGTGATGATTCTGTCCAAGAAGGCGTCACCTTCTTTATCATAGCGATCCAAATTTTGTTGGCAGATGTCCAAGCGCGTTGGTTTATGCAGGATTGTGAATTTTTTGGGATCCATCTTGCACAAACGTTATGAAAGCGAAGTCTGTTGTGGATGATTTCACGGGCAGAACCATGACTAATTTGCATACAATTTGCCACTTCATAAATAGTCAGTCGTCTGTCTAACTGAACCATGTCACCTACGCGCTCAATGTTGTCGTCAGTTGTGGCCGTGGACGGGCGTCAGGCTCCTTCTTCATGCGTAACACTTGTATGACCATTTTTGAATTTTTCTGTCCATTCGTAGACACTCCGTTACGGCAAAATACTGTTCCCATTTTGTGCTGAAAGTCTTTGATGGATTTCGGCCCCTGATACGCTACTATTCCTTGATGCAAACGGAAAGCGCAGTGGCCATGGTCAACGTTACGTTTACGACAAACGAACTGACTTAGCAAATTCAAACCTGCGCAGCAGTGATAAGAAGGAAACCACGCCTAGTGATGCGCGCGAAAACGACAGTGCTGCTAACAGAAACACAAATGCAACTGCATTGCGGATAATTATTGACTCACCCTCGTACTTGGCCAGTTTAATCCAGTCTACATGCTTATACCCTCTGTCTTAACAATCAGTTTAATATTATACATTCATTGATCGTGTCTTCAAGCGGTGTACGAGGCCTGTCTGGAAAGTATCCAGCCATTTTTAATATCTCGAGAACTGTTCGCGTGGCCTTGAAGTAACGTGGCATCCAGTCAGGGGAGACCTTATTGCGCATCCGTGAACTGTCACTCTCCCGTGGGGCTAGTCAGTCGGCAGTGAGACGCCGTTGACTGAGCTTGTGTACTGTGTGACTGTCGCATTCGCAATGACCGAGCGAGCAGATCGGAGAATCTGCGTCAATACACCTGCCCATTCTACAGCTCTCGTACAGGCTTTTTGGCAAAACATCGCATTACCCTGGTCTGTCAGCACCCCTACAGCCCAGATTTGGCTCCCTGCGAGTTCTGGTCTTTCCCAAAGCTAAAATCGCCGTTGAAAGTGAGAAGAATTATGAATGCGACTGTCACACAGTACTCAAGCTCAGTTAACCGCGTCTCACTGCCGACTGACTAGCCCCACGGGAGAGTGACAGTTCACGGATGCGCAATAAGGTCTCCTCTGACTGACTACCAAGTTATTTTAAGGCCACATGACCGGTTCTCGAGATATTCAGAATGGCTAGATAGTTTCTGGACGCCCCTCGTATGTACTTCGAATTTCGCCACAGAAATGTTGTTCCCTTTTATTATGTCTGTTCGCATCTGACTTGCACCGTTCATCCATCTTCGTGGCTGTATTACTTTATTACATTCTGTGAAGGGTATAAATGAACATAGTCATTTTGTAGTGGGTCGTTACTCCTGTTGCTTCCTCCCGTCTCCTCCTGCCCGGTCCACATATTCTCATCAACATTCTCTTCTCCAGCGCTGTTCATTTATGCTCGTATATTTCGTTCATAAGCCGAATTTTACAATTCGTACAAACCAACAGAAATCATTAAGTTTTCATATATCAGGCGGCCAATCTCCAGCCTGTCACCGCGCAGGGCCGCGTTATATTCCAAGCCATTCCGCGTGGGATTTGTGGTGGGCAAAGTAAAAGTGAGACAGATTTTGCCCTTAGTACTTCGGCTTCTTCTTATCACTATCATTCCACCATTGCTACTTACTTATTTTTCTGTCTCATACGTTACGTAATATTCAACATTTGACTAAGTAACTGAGTAAGTAACTCCATGGAGCAGAGTCCTTTCTGAGACCGATAGCAGGTTTTCAGCTAGTCAAGAAATTCCCCGAATTTTATGGAACACGACAATTCATGACCGCATTCGCAAGCGCCCACTACCTGTTCCTATCCTGAACCAGAGCAGTCCAGTCCATGCTTCCCCAACCCACTTCTTGAAGATCCATATTAATATTCTCCCATCTACGGCTAGGTCTTCCAAGTTTTCTCGTACGCTCGCGTCTTCTCATGAAAACCCTGTTTACACCGCTCCATTCCAACTTACGTCCACTAGCAGCTGACGGTGTCGTTAAATAAGACGCTTAAAACTAACGTTTGTGGGGAGATTGTAGTTTCATGTATGTTTATGTATATTGACCTTACTTGTTACACGGCCGATTGGAAGAACGTTGAAAAGCATTCCACTAGATCATTGTACCTTTTAGATGAAATTTGTCCTGAGTATTGTTATTGTGGTGCGGGCCGGGATAGCTTAGTCGGTATAGCGACTCGCTACAGGCTGGACGGTCCGGTGATCGAATGCCGGTGGGGGACGCGATTTTCCGCACCCGTCCAGACCGGCCCTGGGGCCCACCCAGCCTCCTATACAGTGGGTACCGCGTCTGTTTCCTGGTGGTAAAGCGGCCTGGGCGTGACGTTGACCACCCACCACCATCTAGCGCCGAGGTTAAAGAAAGAGTAGCGCTATACTTCTACTTACCCTCTGGGCCTTCGTGGCCTGTTCTAGGGCGAGCTTTAGTTTTATCTTTTCTGTTATTGTGCAATATTTTCGGAGAACTTTTTCGAAATGTGTGTCAGGGTGGACAGAACCAGTCTGCACAAATTTGAAACGGTGCTTCGCGAACACAGAGCTAGTGATTTATGAATTTGGATCGATCAGTTCTCAATTTCCGTTTTATTTACAGGACACTCGCTTTTTTTTCTCGCTGGAAGAAATATTAGCAGTTTTCTCTCTTTTTTTGTGAGAGCTTCAGTGATGTGGACTTTAAAATGCACTCAAATTTCCACTCGCAATGTGAAAATTAAGTGGAAGTAGTTTTAATTAGCATTAGACATATCGGAAGCGAAATCTGCTCGATGCTGCCTGTGCTTGCTAATGGGCAAATCCGTCAATAAAAGCAGCAACTTACTTGAAGCCGCGTGTGCTGGCAGTGAACGTAATGTGACGTATTTATAGACCTGACAAATAATCCTGACTGTACTATTAGGCGATGTTTATTTATGAATGACAATCCACGTTTTTGCTTTTGTTATCTCACACAAATGAACAAGGTCCCACACTTATTTTAAATATAATTACTAATTTTGTCCGAATCTCACAAAAATCATAATTAATTACGTTATTGGTTTTGGTGGGGAAACCCTGAGGGAAAGAAACCACGTGATATACCTGCGAGTAGGCGTATATGGGAGGATAATATTAAAATGGATTTTTTGAAGAAACAGAATGGGGACGTGGACTGGATTCATCTGACTCAGGATGGGGACAAACGGCGGGCTGTTGTGAAGACGGTAATGAACCTTCATGTTCCATAAAATGTAGGAAATTTCTGACTAAATGAGAAACTGTTGGCTTTTCAAGGACTCTGCTGTGTGGAGCTATTTGGTTAATTACGTAGTTGGTTAGCTTATTGCTTTATATTTTGGGTATAGATTATTTTTTGTAAACTACACCGTTTCGGAGGCTGGTTACGTTTCCTTCATCAGGTTACAGGTTAAAATAAAGCGTACAACTCCGACGGCCCCCTGATATATGTTTGTTCTCATTCCCTGGAAAACAGTGCGTTGTAAAGAAACTTGGGAAGTTTCCAAAACATCAGTCATAAGCATTCCTATAAGTTGCACCATTCTCAGAAATCTTTAACGAGTTGTTCTTAACCTGGGGTCCAAGTGCCCCCCCCCCCTAGATTTAAGGGGGCCTGCAAACTTGGATGGGGGAAAATAAAATTACAACTTTATTTTCCCTAACATGTAACTGAAAAGTAGCTTTTCATTCAATAACGAATGTAGACAACAAAGTGATTTATGGATTCTGGATTTCAAAAAATGTTTGTTAACTTCAGTACATCTCACTATCTCTATTTCACGCATTTAAATATATATATATATATATATATATATATAGGAGGGTTCCTAAGGTTTCGCTTGACTCTCAACGGGATCCATGGCACAAAAAAAGGTGAAGATCCCCTTCTTTAATCCTATCTTTAATTATGTATGCACGACTCAAAATATTTTTATGAATGTTGGTAAAGTTGGCAAGAATACATACATTGAGAGAGACGCAATATCCTTGTGTGTGTGTGTGTGTGTGTGTGTGTGTGTGTGTGGCCAGGGGTCGGTAGTGTGAATTTATAAATCAGGTCATTTACTGATTTGTTACACGAAATGACAGCGTTATTTCTCGCTGAGAGATTGAAAAAAGTCTGGAAACGTTACTTGTCATGACGATTTTTCTGAATGATTGATTCCTGATGACGGAAACAAGAAACTTCTCCGAAACATTTGGAGTGCGAATCCGAATTGGCGTAGCTGGTCCCGTGACAGTATTTTGTCACAAGTTACAAAGTGAATGCGTAAAGAAACTATTGTTTTGTGCCCGCACTTGTTTTCCCTCTGCAGCAAAAAAAAAAACACCTGTTCTTAGTTGTTTCAAAACATTTACGTCTTGGCCGAAATTTTGTTTTGGACTTCGGAGTTGTGTTTTATTTTCCACTACAACTTGGCTGCAAAAGTTTGTGCTCCGATAAGTCTCTTGATACTTGATGCTGAAAAACGTAAAGACCATGTTAAGTGTCTGTTTCGCCACCCACCATTTAGATTAGCTCAGAGATGCTCGTAGAGTTGTCCGTTATTGTCCGATTTCAACCAAATTTGGAATATTTGTATAAATTTTAGTAAGACCTCCAAGTATTAATTTGTATTGAAATCCGAGTTGTTAAGTACGGACAGACGGACGCGGCGAGGTTTGTTGGTGCATTTTTGTGACTTTTCGTTGCGAAGGCGTTAGAAAAATAGTCGCATTCCGTCTGGCGTGCTTGGATCAGTTTCCTGTTAGCTTCATTGACTAGCTAATGTCAGAGTTGGTGAAGTTTGTTGGTTGGATTTGAGCCAATCAGACCTCATAATGAGCTAGGTGGACGCTTTACTATAAATATAGCGACACATGTCAGCAGCACTTGTACGTGATAGACTGCGGCCCTCTTTATAAATAAACACAAAAGCATCGCCCCGTTCTTATAAGGTTCACGAAGCACGCAGTTCCCCCCATGCAACTATGTCCATTCGGTAAAGTTCTGTGAATCATAGCCGTTACACAGTATGAGGTCATCATCACCAGCAACAGGGTTGGTACGTCTTTACTGATGTTAGTCTCGCCATCTTTTGCTTGGACTACCTACGTGTTATCTGTCACTTGGAATGTAATTATGCACTAACTTTGGAATGCGTGTGTCGTTCATTCTTAACTGTTTTGACCACTTGCATGTGTAATCAATAACATTTCCAAGAACTAAATCGATATTTGTCCAAATACAAGCAAATTCTGTTTAATATATACATGTTTCGACATATCTCGGGTTATCATCAGGTTCACAATTGGTCTTTAAAACGTATTGTGGAAGAAATATGCACTATGTAATTCTACAGAAACCCAGTTAAAATTATTAAGAATTATTAAAATTTGTTAAGGTCGTGAGGTGGAGCAATGTGGGTAGAGGTTCTATCGCAACGGTTACAAATATTATTTTTGTATTTTACTGCCTTTATCATACCGTTATTTCCATTTAAATTATATATATATATATACATTGTTCTCGTAGTTATTAATTTGTTTTGTCGTAAACATTCTGCAGATGGCCTCAAAAATTTCATCTCTGATGTCTCAATTCTTCTTTCATGCTCTTGTATTCAAATCAAATTCTCTCGCCCATATAGAAGCTTTGGTATGCCACTATCTTACATAATTTCAACAATACGAAGTGTGGCTATTAAAAACAACGAGACTTGTGTCCGTAAAGTACTTTATTTAAAAACATTACTGCATTTGCGAGTTATCCCCTTCACTGCAATTTCAGTCGCTAGCTACACACCGCTCCATACCAGCCTTCCAGTACTGGAAGTGTGACCTGAAGTCATTTTGTGAGAGTTCTTAAGCAACTCTGCCGCCTTCTCCAAACATCTCACCTAACAAATAGAAAGTTTTGTTGGCATATTTATTATTTGCCAAATTTTTGTTTTGTCAAGCAAGACTGTGACAAGTACAAGCACTGTTTATTAAACTATATCACTCGGCATTGTGGTTGTTTTAACTTGTTGCTGTGTTTTTTGACTTCTTAATGTGGTTATGTACATTTATTCTTATTGGTTTGTCTGTACTAGTGTAAGGATTACTACCACCGAATGACAACTCAATTGCAGTAGTAGTAGTAGTAGTAGTAGTGGTGGTGGTGGTGGTGGTGGCGGTAGGAGTAGTATTGGTGGTATTGGTAGTAGTGGTAATAGTGGTAGTAATGGTAGTAGTAGTGGTGGTGGTAGTAGTAGTATTAGTAGTGGTAGTAGTAGTAGTAGTAGTAGTATTGGTGGTGGTGGTAGTAGTAGTAGCAGTAGTAGTTGTAGTAGTAGTAGTAGTAGTGGTAAATAACTACGTGAACGTAACGGAGCGTGGTTTTGCACGCGACTGGTGGAAGATCCAGCCCGCAAAAAGTATAGTTTTACTTTGGGAATCAACAAATTCATTAATAATACTGTGCAATCTCGTTATTTAATAGCCACTTCTGTGATATATTAGTTCCCTTACATCGTGTCAAATGAGCTCCACCCCCTTATCGCACAGAAAGCCTGCATCCGCTGGGACGTTACGTGGCAGCTACCGTGTTCAGGAAGATGATGAAAGGTACGCCCTGTACGTGTTTGTGTGTACATTATGGTCTTCTGTGTTGTGACAACATGTGGGGTTATGTGTGCAGGTCAGTGTAAAGTTTGAACAACATTCTTCAACCTCGTGAAGATGGCGGCAGCTTTTTTAGGTACCTTCGAAACGTCGAGTGGCGTATTGGCGTTACCTAATTCAGGGGGTACAAACGTGAAGCTTTAGTGAATATATGTTGATTTAAGTTTTCGCTTCTCGTGCTTGGCGCCCTGTGCTTTGCCTTCGGTTATGGGAAATTAACTGCGTGCTTTCCGCCCGTTTATGAACAGACGTCACAATTGCATAATCGTTTGGGTCTATATTGTGGTTAAAAATTCAAACTTTGTCAGGAATTATAAAAATACTGCCAACATTAACTCGTGCATCGGTTAAGGAGGTGCGCTGTAGAAAAATACAGTGCATATCTTTTATCGTTGTCCTGAGTACCGCAGCAGCTACGGGATGTCCTTGCGGATGAAGGACGTGCTTGTGGATAATGCAGCAGTGCTCGCTTGCGACGATAAAAGATACACCCTGTTTAACCGCGTAATTATGTCTTGTGCTGCAGAGGATATGTCTAAAAGATTGGGGTTAATATCCACATAAATGTCTTTTTCATTGGCCATATAGTAGTATATTGCATGTTATATAGTATATTAGGTACTTAATGCGAACTGCCTCACGAGCCGGAAACACGCACTAATTTTGTGCAACTAATGTCATCAGAAGTACTAAAGTGTCATGTCAACAGACACAAAGTTGTCTGTAAAATTTTGATGAAAGGCGCGTAACTATTTTATAGGTTGGTGGTGGTGGGGGGGGGGGGGGGGCGCGATTAATAAAAATGTAGGGGTTGGGGGGAGGGGGGGCATTTGATCAC
>Ga0131853_10022576_pt1 | contig 11379 bp, 10 predicted proteins | sample TergutLab28metaG_FD_92764 | JGI IMG/M metagenome (GOLD analysis project Ga0131853, IMG submission 92764) | Labiotermes labralis P1 segment gut microbial communities from Petit-Saut dam, French Guiana - Lab288 P1 (version 2) (version 2) | ecosystem: Host-associated > Arthropoda: Insects >...
ATATATATATATATATATATTGCTCTTAAATTGTTTAACAATTATAAAAATGTAGACTGTGACGTATCTGTGTGCTGCACCTTCGAGTAACGAATTTTAAATCGCTCTGAGACCTACCGAACAGTGTGGTGTAGCACAAACACTCTGAATTTATAGTCACAAATCGAGGGCTTTGAACCTCGGCCAAGATGGCGCTTACAAATGCCTTAAGTGACTTTCCTTAGTCTCTCTAAGTAAACTCCTGGGACGTTCTAACATCTCACGACGTTATTAATTTGAACCACCGACACTACCTCTGTATGCTATGCATTTCAATGGCGCAAAATTAGTCGGCTATATCAGGGGAATTTCAAAATCATCCCATAAGAAATGTTAGTGCTTTACCGGGTAATTTGAGTTTTGAAGTCGATGAAGTACAAGTCTCAGAAGACATTAAACACTGTGCCTTCGCTTCATTAAGATAACTTCAGCTTCTTTAGAACTGAAGAGAAAAGAATGCGAGGTGGGTTTTGGAAAGAAATATTGCAGTGAAAAAGTAGCGTAACTTAATATGTGAAACGGCTCTGTGTCCTGTAGACAAGTGGCAGTACGTACAGAGATACGATAAGGGTCAAATATAATTCATGTTATGTGATACAGATATTCGAAATTCAAACCACTCGCCCGTTGTGCAATATTTAATGCGCAATTTCATTATTCTTCTTCTTCTTCTCCTCCTCCTCCTCCTCCTTCTTCTTCTTCTTCTTCTTCTTCTTCTTCTTCTTCTTCTTCTTCTTCTTCTTCTTCTAAACCGCTGCAATCTGTATAAGGTTCTGGCTTGCTCAACTACTTTCTTTCAACTGTCTCTATTCTGTACTACTTTCTTCCAATTGCATGTTCCTATATCAAGTAGTTCCTCTTTTATCCTTTTAACATGCCTTGGTCGTCCTAAAATCATCTGTCCAGCATTTCCGCGTTGAGTTTTTTAGCAAATAGTTTTCCTGTGTGAGGGAGCTGGCCTCACGACAAACCCCCAGCCTGGAGGACCAGGATTTGTCCGAGGTAATCTCCCCTAGAAGGATTGCCTTCATCACGGCTAAGGACTCCCGTCTAGCCGCCTCGTATCTCTGAGGACGGGGCCCCAGACAGGTGCTAACTCCCGGCCAGGAGGACCTGTAGCTCACAACGGCAGGGTTCTACTCCCTGAAGAAGGACTGTCTCCGGAGAGAGTTCGTTCCCGTTACCGCCCCCCCCCCCCAACCTGGAGGGCCACGGCATCCCTTTTATTCTGGGCCATCACCTTTGAACTGCTTGGCATGGGAGAAACTACGTGTAGCAAGCTACCGCCAGCACAGCTCTCAGGATCATATGACAACGCAAGCCCCACCACTACGTCAAATTAGGGATGCCTTCGGGTTGCAATTTCATGCTACAGAATTTTTATACAGACATGAACTCTTTGAATATTATGTATATGTATATAAATATACATTATATATATTTACATTTTTTTTCCGGAGGAATGTAATTACCTCGCAAAAGTCTTCTAAATTCGACGTTTTCTTATACAATGGAAATTGATGGCATTTCGGTAGGCACATCTCGAGAACAGAAGAAGATACACGATACGAATTTAAAACAAATGATAACCGGAAATGGGACATTTCTTTACCTAGATTAATTATGGGGCCTTTAGGCGCCTTAGTAAAAAAGCGAAAAGTGATTAATAGCTTCGCCATGTCTGTTTATTCCTCCGTCCGTTCGCACGGTACTACTCGGCCCCCATTGGACCGATATTCATGAAATTTGAAATTTGGGTATTTTTCGAAAATATGTTGAGCAATTTGAAGTTCATCAACATCTGGTAAGAATAACGAGTAATTTACAAATACGAGTAGATCTATGTACATTTATGACAATATCTCACTGAATTCTGATTGGAATGAGATATATTTCAGACAACAGTTGTAAAGAAAATTAAAACACACATTTTAGGTACTACAACATTTTTTCCCTACAATTGCGCCTATGTGATATAGTGTGGAAACATTTTGTACAGCCAGCGCATGTGTCGTTTTCTGTTGTCATAACAGAATGATGACAGAATACACACACAGACACATGCGCTTTGCTTGCTGGATAGCTAAGGCTACTAACACTCACACTAAATGCATGTAATACTGTTTCTCCACGCCAAAAATGGTTACTCGAAAATGTCCCCATGTTATGTTCACACGCACACTGCCTGTCTCGTAATTCATAATATCCTATCGCCGTCCGCATGAAGAGGTCGGAATACGCGAATGACGTCACAAGGGGCTATCGCACGCCGACTGCGTGCCCCCGTCGCTACTTACGATTGCCTGCTACATAATCAAATGGCAGAACGGATCAGGAAATGATTTAAATTGTAAGCAGCAATATTAGAGAAGACCGTAAAGGCTTTAACGGAATGTAATGTTTACTGCACGATTTCAAAATGACGTATTTCTTCAGAAATGTCTCGTATTCGGAAGAGAACATCGTACAGTCATCACGGAGTGGGTACTAACTCGAAGTTATCACTGCCGCTATTACCGGTAGCAGAAAAATACGACAAATTTGTCAGCAATTTAATATTCACAAAACTACCCTGAGGTATATTTCGTAAATGAATATAACCAGTGGTCCGTAAATTGGAAGAAAAGCAGTTTTTGCAGTTTTATCTGACCATCTGTTTCATATTTTACAATTATTTTATGAGACAACGTTGGTTGAGGTAGGACGGCCCGCTAACGAGTTTGCTGAAGCATGATTTCAACCACCGGACCAAATTAGCAGGAAAGGGCCGGACACACGGGTTTTCTGAGAAGAAATAGAAACTTAAGTGTTAAAAATCCATAACCAAATATAGCAAGTAGGATCTTGGCCTTTATACAAATAGAAGTCACTTAGTTTTACAAAACCTTAGTGAATGTCTTTGACGTGAACAAGTTTGGACCTAACCGCACCTTCAACTTCGATAAAAATGGACTTTCAGTTGGGCACAAACCTTCTCCAGTCATTAATATAAGAGCCCAAAAACAGGTCGGGATGACCAGAAGCTTTGAGAGAGACCGAAACATGACTTAGTGTCAGTTGTGCCGTGAGTGCCATTGGACTTTTTGAACCACTCATGTTTACCTTTACTCGTGTACAAATAACATCATCATTCACTTTGCAGATCCCCCTGGAAATATCTGTGTGCACTCAAAATAAGGTTGGATACACAAAGGTTTGTTCATCATGTGGCACAAACATTTTGTCAACCATTTTCAGTACTCCACGCGGAACCACACACTTCTAATTACACTAATGAATCAAAACTACATTGCTGAAGAAGTTAAGAGCAGAATGAGAATGCCTGCTACCACTCGGTCTTTTGTTATTCAGAAGTATAATGATGAAGACATGCAACTATAATTTTATCTGTTGTTGTGTATGGGTGTGGGAACTTGGCCTCTCACAATGAGGAAGAAATAGAAGCTGAGAGTGTTTCAGAACAGGGCGCTGAGGAATATATTTGCACATAAGAGGGACGAGGTAACAGGGGAAAGGAGGAGACTGCATAAGGATGAGCTTTATCACCTGTAATCCCCATCAAATATTGCTCAGGTGATGAAAGGAAATGAGATAGGTGGGGCATATAGCAACATACCGCATACTGGGCAGAGGACAGGATACATACGGGGTTTTGGTGGGGGAGATTCAGGGAAAGAGAGCACTTGGAAAATCTAAGCATAGATGGGAGGAGAATATTAAAATAGATCTTCAATAGGATTTTGAGGGGGGTTGCATGAAATGGGATGGTCTGTCTTGGGAAAGAGAGATGTGGTGGGTTCTTGTAAATGCAGTGATGTACCTTCAGGTTCCATAAAAAGTTGGGAAATTTCTTGATAAGCTGAGGAACTATCACCTTCTCAAGAAGGACTCTGTTCCATGGAGACAATCAGTTAATTAGCTATAAAACAATGACGTTTTCAATCCTAATCATTTAGTTTTTTTCTTTCTCCCTCTCACCATCACTCATGTGAGACTCGCGGGCCACATCTTATTTGGGGGTATGTGGAATTTGGATAAATAACACAACACTTGTACTTCTCTTTCTTGGACAGTTTGCAATGCTGTAGGATGCTGTTTTGGTTCATGTAAGGTGTACAGCAGGCCAAGAGTTGGGTGTCATGTAGAACGTACAGCTTCTTTGCTGTTACAACAATTTAATATGTGACACACTGTGCTACACTTTGCAGAGCTACAGCCAAAATGTGTTTGTCTTGCCATGGAACACAAACAGCTGTGGCCACAGTTAAGCAGGTCATAATCATTCAGTAATCACTTTTGGTCCAAGTTCAACATAGCAACTCACTTGTCACTGTTACTTCTGAGAATAATAGTTCAAACATTTCATTCTTGCTGTCTTTCATGCTGTCCACTAAGTCTATGTGCGTAAATAAATTTCTTTTGATCTGTACTGTGTTGAATAAATGCATAACATAACAAGAGTAACTTCTCTCTTTCCAAATGTTGACTGCAGCACTTTTAGTACAAAAAATGTAAAACAAAATTTTATTTTTTGAAACAGATTAGTAGTTAAGAGAAACACTGAAAATGTTGTGTTTCAGGTAAGGAAATCTCTGACAAACTACACCAGTGCTCCTTCAACCAGACACTGAAAAACCACATACTTGGAAACTATCTTTTATACAGTGACATGGAGTTTTGACAACATGTTCCATCAGAGTCTATTGCACATGATCATGCATGAGGTCTTTGAGCTGGATTGTGACACTCCCATGTCTACAGACATCAGTTACAGGTGCTGAAATTTAAGTTGCTCCTCATATTGCAACTTGCACTCTCTTTGAAAACAGTTCTGTCATTGAGTTCCTCTTTGCATAAAGAAACCTGGTGCCACCATTTGATTACAAGGGCCAGAATATAAAAGTAACTGAGCAGAACAGAACTGATTGCATATGATTAGTGTACCAGATGAAGATGACCAAAGCTATGTTTAAACTGTGAGTTTTCCTGAACTGACCTTTGAAATGCCTGTATACTAACAAGTTTCCACTACTGTTTAGACTACAAAGGGAAGAACTTGACTGTGGAAAAGTTTCAGATAATTTCCGCTAATCCACACGGCAATAAAACAGTTACGGCACTATGTCTAAGCTCTCAGTGTTTGGAGAGTCTCATGGTATCAAGTCTGAGCATAAATGGCACCCATACCACTGTTCTGAGAGTGGACTCATTATAAAGGACACACCATCATCTGTCCATTGATTGTCCAACATTGCAGCCCCCAAGTTAAAAGATAACTTGTCACTAGCATCCTCAGTTTGTGGACGACAGACGCAGCATTCAGTTCATAAATGCAGACTAAGTATAGTGATTAAAATATCTCAAGAGCTGGCAAGCGTTAATCCTCCAATTTGGGCGAAGGAGACCAGGAAGACCAGGAAGAAGATGTAACCAGCTACTGGATGACTTTAAAGCAAACAGAATACTGGAATTTGAAGAAATAGGAAACACTAGATCAAATATTATGATCCCACTTCTTCCAGAAAATGTTGGAACTGATAATGGTTCAAACTGTTCCATCAGATGTAGTCCACTGACAAAATCACATTGTCCTCACTTTCTTTCTTCTCCACAAAAAACAAAAAAATTGGCGGCACAATCTGTCTCAACAGAATGCCATGTTTCATGCACACATCATCACAGATTTGTCCTACTATGCTAGCCGTAGAGTCATACAAATTTCTAGCTAAATCTGCATTCTTAACTATTTTTGTAACACAGTATTTTTTTTGCCAAGCATGTAAATTGAATCCATTGTTTTTCTGTATTTTATAGATTTTTTCTTTTGAGAATTGCTTGATGATAGACTTGTAACAACACAATAATTCAGGTTTAAATAAAGACATGTTGCACTGATGGCACTGGTTTATCATGCTAAGTGACCAAATGTTGATCTCTAAAATGCACTGGTGAATGTTCTAGCATGCCACATGCTAGTGTGTGTGTGTGTGTGTGTGTGTACTTGGTAACAATTTAAATGTCCAAGCTAAGCCAGAAAAATGCAGGCCATCATGAGATGCAAATGTCATTGATGCTACTATAGTAGATGTTAGTCTTTAAAGGGTACAACCACAGAAGGGATGTCTCGAATTAAATTTAAGTTACTTATTTACCCTAAATTAAAATAAATGGTACACTGCTGAATGTTTCAGGACCTTGCACATGACTCTGAGTCATCCAAGGAAGACCATTCAGGTACTGTAATAACTTGCACCCCTGAACAACCCTGTAAAGTTTCCTGATGGCTTAATATTACTGCATGAGCTAGCAAGAGCTCCTAATCTTGATACAGCATTTATATCTCTGGCTGCTTCCCCACGCTTCCTTACAGCAGGTATAACTCATGGCTATGTGCAGAAATTACTTCATGTTGGCGGTACAGAAGAGGTTAACAGACCTATGTACAGCCTTGTAAAGTGTACAAACTACTCAGTACTATTACATGAGCTAGAAAGAACGCCTAATCATGATGCAGCATTTACATCTGCTGCTGTTTCTCCACTCTTCCATGCAACTCATAGTTACATGTAAACATTCTGTACATTTCCTGTGCAGAAGAGGTTAGTGTACCATTCATATAATTGGTGGGAAATAAAGAAAATATTATGCCTTCCTCAGTTCTTCTGGGAGTATGCTGAAAAAACATGTTCATATTTTGCCAGCACCAGGAACAGTTACTGAATGGAGGGAGTACACACCTGAAAACATTGCATTAGTGGAAGATGTAGAACCTGATAAAGAGTTGGAGTACAGAATGGACGTCTGCCATGGTACTAGAAGTTCACATGTGGAACACTTGTATCTTGTAATTTGTAACTTCCAACACTAGGAATAAAAACTTGATGTCTGCCCCTGTCTGAAGTTTTACTCATTAATTATGTTTAATGAAACATGCACTTAAAAATCATTCATGACTAAATGAAGCAGTATGTACTTAATTTGTATAAGTTTCTGAAAGCAAGGGCAAGCACACAGCAATGGTATCTATCATACAGGTTTGCTGACAGCTTGCAAGCAGGATCAGGATGAAACTGGTTTGGTTCTCCTGAATCAAAACCAAACCAGTTCCATCCTGATCCTGCTTGCAAGCTGCCAGCAAACCTGTATGACATATACCATTGCTGTGTGTACAATGAAAATTTCCCAATGATGGACAGAGGAACTGCCTGAAATGTGTAGAGTTTTATTTCAAAAATAAATTTGAGAAATTAGTGCATCTAGTTGGTTTTATTATAAGAATTTATCACAATGAACGGTCACCTGAACGTCAAAAAAGGGTGATCAAGTTTAAATGTAACATTCATTTTTGTGTGACATGCACTGTGCAGTAATCAACGGCAAGTTAGCATTTCAGCACTGTGGTATAATGTAGACATGATGGGAGAAAACTGACATGGATGTCAAAAGTAGTATTGATGAACATCTGTCAGAAAAGCAAGGAACAACATTGAAAGCACTGGTGCAGGTTTTATGACATAAAATAAATTTGTCAGTTCAACTTGCTCTCTGCAGCACATCTTGCTACAGTTTGGTTTTTGGTATAAGGGAGCTATAAAATTAACTTTACAGTCCAATTTGCTCTCTGCAGCACATCCTGCTACAGTTAGCTTTTTAGAAGAAATGAGCAGTCAACATCCTGAAGGTCTTTGCTGGGAAACCAAACTTACAATATCTCAGCCTGTTATAATGTAAAAATTCATGATCAGATCAAACCTCCCTACCCCACCACTTATAATGACTGTAAAGCAGTGGAAAAAAAGGTACTGGTTGGTCATCTTCCACAGACACTCCAAACTCCACTCAGTCCTTCTTAGAAGAGTAGTGTATGGTGCAGAAGCAGAAGAAAAGATTAGTTTACACATTTCTGTATGTGCGAAAAAGAAGACTGTGCACAAATAATTGATTTTGTACTGTGTCCACATTGGCAAATTTCCACTTTTGGTACAAAGAATATAAATGATATAAAACCTCATGTTATTTTCTTAGCTTACCTTTGAGACTGAATGGTGAAGGTGTTCAGGCATACTGATGGCAAGAATGCCATTGTGTGGTGGGGATAACATACAGGGCAAGAGGAAAATGCTTGTGTGCATAGAAACTCATGTAGTCCACACATAAAATGGTTCCTAAAAGCATCTGAATGAAAACTGAAAACACTATGGTGACAAATTTCATGATGAGCATTCAGTGGTATTCTAGTTGTGTTTCTGTAGATGAATATGATGATTATCAGTAGGCACTACACACGAACCACTTTTGGCCCAATCATGTGAAAAATGAAGAGACATTACATAGTGTCAAAGAAGAAAGGAACATATTACCTACAGCAAAAATGAAAAAAAGAGAGACAGAAAAAAGAGGTTAACTGGACTGGTTACATTCTTGTTAAGAACTGTCTGCTTAAAAAGTGTAATTGCAGAAAACATACAAGAGAAGCAAGTATTAGGAAGATGTAATGACCTACTGGATGGCCTCAAGGAAAGGAAAAGAATTTGAAAGAGTAATTATTGATTGCACTGTCTGTAGAACCTTCTGTCAAAGATGCTATGGACATGTCACATGACAAGCTATGCAAACAATTAATGACTAGTATTATTTATCATACTCATGATCAATACATCATTTTTATACATATATTTTCTCAAGATTCACTTTCCTAACAAATCCCCAGAGGCATTAATGATGATGTCAAGTAACACACTTCAGACACTAACCATGTAAACTCCACTTAATTTTGGACTTGTTCCCACCATTTAGCACCTACCAAATTTCAAGGCTAGTCAAATGTGTAAATTGTGGCCTCTTCCACACCGAATTGACTTCTGCAGGCATTCAATACATGCTACATGCAGCGTCTGTTGATGAGACTCATAAAATGTCTTGTGGTTGATAGCAATATGTATGTAAGTTTTTAACCAAACAAATACCACAGCAACACATATTTTAAGCATGCAGTCGGTTTTTTTTTTTTTAATTTTTTTACACACACCACCAATTCCATTCCAAATGCCCCACCTATGCATTAGTGTATGTATATACTTCTGGGCCACAGTATATGCTAAGACATGGGTGTCCAAAATTTTATGGCACATGGCCGTTACCGTTACTGTGGGCTGCTTCAGGGGCCACAAGTGTGAAGTCACAATAAGTAATACAACAAACCTACCAAATTATTGTGTACATTTTATATTAAGTTATGTTATACAGAAATAACGCTACCCAACTTTTATTTTATCTCTTTTTAACAAACTCTTATTCATGCAACATGTTTCGACGAATCTTGGTCATCTTCAGGCCCTCTATCATGAAAAAAACTAAAAATATGCAGTTGCATTCTATGTGTTAAATACACGAGACCTCAATTTTACATTTGACACAGTACAAATTGCTTACCAATTTCATTATAATTAGTACGAGTTAAAGATGTGACATAATATTTACAATATTTAGCACTATTGTATAATATCTTCGTTAAGGTTATTTTTTATTTGGTGTGGAAAACTTTCGGTTGTTTAACAGTGTGTTCTAACTGCATCAAAATTCGTTCGATTTCCGGATATTACACTTTTAAGAAATATTGTTTTATATATTCTTTTCTTATATAATTGTATAGTATCATCATAGTTTATAAATGCGACGTCGTAACGCATTCGACCGCATCGCCTCGTGGCAACGGCAGCTTCACTTCCCTGCCACCTAGCGGCGAATATATAAAGTTTGTAGAATGCATAATAGATGTCGCGTAGGTACTTTGTCCTCTCCCGCCATCTACTCCCTGAGCCCACAAAATACAAGGAAATGCCCATAACTAATTACGTGAATCGTCGTAGCAATACATAAAGTAACACGGCAGTGGAGTTCGTGTTCTATATACAGTCACTTTCAGCACTACTGCAGAAAGTCACCCACTTGCAAAGTGCAACTGCATTTTTAATTAATAGCGCAAAAATATCCAAAAATGACTGCGGCCGCAAGAAGTTGCTCGTAACAATAGCGTACACGGCACTAAACGACGCGAAACGATCCAAATCGACTCGTTCAGCATTTCTCCTTTCCTGGTGCCCACTAACACGAACGAACAAACAAACATACGGGTACGCGTTTTACATGCACAGCCAGCAAGTTCAATTCTAACGATTAATTAGTTGCGTGTTGTTTACAAGCGGAGGGCAAGAGACCACTGGGGAGGCCTAGGCGCAGATGGGTGGATAATATTAGGATGGATCTCCAGGAGGTAGGATGTGGGTATATGGACCGGATTGGGCGGGCCCAGGATAGAGATAGGTGGCGCACGCTTGTGATTGCGGTAATGAACCTTCGGGTTCCGTAAAATGCGGGGAATTTCTTGACTAGCTGCAAACCTATTAGCTTCTCAAGGACTCTGCACCATGGAGTAAGTAAGTGGAGTTGTTTACAAGTGAAAAACAGCGCCTTATGTGGAGATCATGTATGTTTCCGTCCTTAGTATAAGTATTTAAATCGCTGGAAAGATTTTTTTTTATTCCAAGTTGGAGATTCTCATTACAGGTTTCGGCCACATCTATCCGTAACAAAACCTACGACAAAGATGGATTTTTCCACACATTTTATTAACCGTTTCACAGACTTTGCTGGGATTCGATATGGGGGACTTCCACCAAAATTTGTCGCGCAGTTCTGACCTTTAGGCACACTGCTCGACAACAGAAACTAGTTTGCATAAGTACACACGGAACTATCCATGTATCCCACAAACCGTTTCTGGTGTCTGCAGTAATGTGGAATAGTGCAGTCCCTGTTACTACAACATGGAGACAAGGCTCGGACTGGTCTCGGTTAGCGGTTTATTCCACTACGTACAACGCATGACGTGAGGCGGGAATTGGTCATATCTGAAATAAGTACGTCGTTCAGACAAGTGGAGGATGCAGTTTGGTGTCAGATTGGTGTCAGATGAGTGCAGAAGCAGGTTATAAACATATTTTATTTTCCATATGCTATTTGATAGCTCGGTTCCCGTATCTCAGTCACTGGTGTAGGCCGCCTGTATGCGTTCCGGTGACCGCTATTTCACATTAGTTCATTAGTTCACTGGAGTCTTGTTCAACCGCAATACAGCAGACGTAATATAAATTTTGTCACGCAGTTCCCATCTTCTACTATACTGGGTCATAACAAAGCCCAGTTTGCGCGTGGGATTTGTGGTGGATAAAGTGGCAATTGGAAATGTTGTTCCTCCGCGTGACCGCCTCTGTGGTATTGTGGTCAGAGTTTCTGGCTGCAGATACAGAGGTCCCGGGTTCGATCCCCGGCGCTACCAGA
>Ga0131853_10022577_pt1 | contig 11379 bp, 6 predicted proteins | sample TergutLab28metaG_FD_92764 | JGI IMG/M metagenome (GOLD analysis project Ga0131853, IMG submission 92764) | Labiotermes labralis P1 segment gut microbial communities from Petit-Saut dam, French Guiana - Lab288 P1 (version 2) (version 2) | ecosystem: Host-associated > Arthropoda: Insects >...
ACTATTCCCCAATTGGCAGAAGGAATCGTGGCAGACCTCTGAAGAGACTTCTAGATACGTGAGGCCGGAACGGGTCAACAAGTGGCCTAACTCCATGACAGACATATGATGATGATGATGATGTTTCAGTTGTACCAGGAGTAGTTCGACAAGGCTTTTGTCGTCATGAAGGAAAACAAATTTTAAACTAATTCTGCCTAGTACTCGTAAAATACCCGTTTAAACCGCAGCCAGCAGAAGCTTATGACATGCATTCCGAGGATGCGATATCCCTGCCGCCATTGATCCACTCATACATTATAGGCCTCGAGGGAATTCGTTGTGTCGCGATTTCACCTGGCGCGTCCACATGAAATTTAAAATGCTGTAGCAAGAAACTGCTGCCGCTTTGTTCAGTACTGTATGGACTAAGATTGCTTTTATTTTCATTCGGTCCTTTAAAAATACACCAGAAATAACATTAATTACCCTTAAAAATTCACTTCCATGTTGCATTCGTCCACAACAAATTACTAACCAACGATTCGAATACAAATATAACATTTAGTTTTCCAGTTAATATACGCTACATTATGTAAGAACACGAACCGGGACATCTCAGTCAGTATAGTGACTAGATAACCGTGGAGTCGTGGTTCGATTCCCGTCAAGAACAAGGGATTTACCTTTTGCTCTTTATCGCACAATCTTCTCATTGGATACAGGAAGTGAAGCTGACTGTTAACCCCATCTAATATCAAATTTTAGAATTAATGGAGCCGTACCTCTCGTTTCCTTATGAATTTCTTGACATTCAGAGGGACAACCTTTACCTTTACCACTGAATCGTACTTGAAATGGGGAACGGGTTTATGTAATCGACAAACCAGCTTAAAGTTTTGTTGCTACACAGTAATGACGCCACTCGGCTCTTCAGCACTCATTCCACAGAGGCCTACTGCACTGTCCACAGTAGAGCGGACGACATCCGCTGCTGCATAGAGACCGAAGACGCCACCCGCAGTAGAGTTTCCAGAGCGGCTTTAAAGAAAGACTTTGTACGTAGTCAACACTGTGAGTGCCTCTAATCCGACAACATCTATTAACTTCTAATGAAGGACTACACATTGATATTAGTTATTTGATAATAAGGCTTTATACGAACGAAGAGTGAAAACTGGAATATGCGTGAAAGGCTAGTCTACTGTAAGTTGGAAGGGTAAAGGGTTCTTGGCTTATTTTTTTTATCTTTACCCCGCTCTCACGTTTATTCCTGATGCAGCTCCTCTGATGACATCAGTGCTATTTGTAACGACGCCAGTAGGATTGTGTCCTAATCCCGGAGAGGAATTTTATTTGATGGATCTTGTGAACAAGTGGTTATGTACAGAGCTCAGATTGGATTTAAGTAGCTCATTTTGGCCGTTAAAGTCATGGGACATTTCTCATTTAGGTATGCATGTGACAGTGCAGAACACCACAATGTACCAATTTTCAGTCACTTCAAAAATAAAACCCATAAAACTGAAATTACTTAGTTCAGTGAATGTTATTTATAAATGTAACTTCTAGAGTTATTACCGATGAAACATTAATTAGCTTTAAATAAACCAGTGATGGAACAAAATAAATTTTATCAGACACTATTAAATTGCTTGATAACGATCTTATTGCACTCGCTCAACTAAGATGGCCATCTGTTTACCAAAGACAGTGCTAAGGTACAGGTAAAGCAATACGCATTGTTTTCTAATACAGAGCCAGAATGTTCCAGAAGATTGCGGCTACCATATTCTGAGACAGTCGGTACATGAAGGTGGTAAATTTGTCAGCCCTAGGCACCGGCCGCCTTTGCCTCCCATGAAATATCCTGGTACAACAACAACAACAACAACAACAACAACAACAACAACGTATCTCCCCGAATGTAAAAAATTAAAGAACTTCTTGTTGGTATTTTATACTGTATACATGGGTCCGTGCATCGTGAATCGAATTTAATAACTGTCCAACAAGATGCGACTTATTCAGTTTATTACATTTCTGTAGGCAGCTCTGCATGTTTCGGGTGTTGACAGCCATCATCAGGAGCTGGTACAACTGTAAATACAGCTTCTGGTATTGATTAACCATTGAGTAGGAACCGATTCATGTGTATCGTACGGTAGGTACCTACCGTACAACGAGAGCGGATGGTAGTAGATCCGGTTAATCAATACTAGAAGCTGTATTTACAGTTGCACGAGCTCCTGATGATGGCTGTCAACACCCGAAACATGTAGAGCTGCCTACAGAAATGTAATAAACTGAATAGGTAGCATCTTGTTGGACAATTATTAAATTCTTTGTTGGTAAGTTACACAAATGTTGCTGTGATATTCGGTCTCTCTTCACTGAACTTACACTCTACCAATGCCAAATTAAATCTATAAACAAATTGTAACCATACTAATATCACGTACTTATATTCCATCTATCTCTCACCCGGAGCAAACCATGTCTGCTGTAATAAAGTAGAGAAGGAAAGAATGTTGCCTGAACAGAATTTCCCTGCCCTTAAGTCCATGTCGCCTGACTGTTGACTGCTTTCTACGCGAAAAGCCGACATTCTGTGTAAGCTATGCCCAAATCTCAATGCCGTGCTGGATGTACGAGGGAGTGCTGATGAGTCCTTGGCCCGACCTACTTCTCCATGTCGTAGGACGAAATCGATAGTGACGTTGGAAAGAGGGGTCTGTTCATGTGCCGAACTGCAAGTCTTTTCTTGTTACAGAGGCTGAAAGGAAGCGTGTCAGGCGACGCGTGCAATTTCAACAACATGGAGACGCGAGCTGTCATCAAGATTTTTTTTCCTGCAAGGCAAGGCGCCGAAGGAAATTCACAACATTCTGAAAGAAACATTAGGGGAACATACACCATGGAATGCCACCATCAAAAACTGGGTGATCCAGTTTAAACGTGGCGATTTTTCCACCTGTGATGCGCCACGTCCTGGACGACCCAAAACAGTGACCATCTTGGGGATAATTGTTTAAATTCACGAGCTTATCTTGCAAGATCGCTGGATTTCGGCTAAATCAATAGCTGAAGAACTGGGTCCATCATTCATGAAGATTTGGACATGCGGAAGCTCTCCGCGAAGTGGGTCACGAAGTGCCTGAACGCGGATCAAAAACGTCAACGGTGCCAGTCGTCTGAGCAACTTGTGGAATCTTTTCGGCGCGATCCAAATGATTTCCTGTCGCGATTGGTGACCATGGACGAAACCTGGTTATATCACTATGACCCGGAGACAAAACAACAATCAATGCAGTGGCGGCATAGTGGCTCACACCGCCCCCAAAAATTCCGAGTGCAAAAATCCACTGGAAAAGTTCTCGCCTCGATTTTTTGGGATCAAGACCGCGTCCTTCTCATTGATTATCTTACAAATGGCCAAACTATCAACGCGCAGTATTACACATCACTGCTTGTGCAATTGAAGGACATTTTGAAAGAAAAACGCCGTGGGAAGATCACCAAGGGGGTCTTGTTCTTGCACGACAATGCCCAGGCTCACCGGGCATTTGCAACCCAGAAAAACTGGCCTACCTGGGCTTCCAGTGTCTTCATCACCCATCCTGTTCTCCGGATCTGGCCCCGTCGGACTACCACCTGTTCCCAGGAATGAAAAAACAATTGACAGTTCGCCGTTTTTCATCCGACGCGGAGGTGATTGCTGCCGCGGAGACCTGGTTGGACAAACAACCTTCTGAATGTTTTTTGTCTAGCTTGCAAAAGTTAGAGAAACAGGCTAAGAAGTATATTGAGCTTCGTGAGGGGTATGTTGAATAAATCCCGAGTTTGGTCGCTGTAGCTTGTTTCCTTCCTGGTCGGGCTAAGGACTAATCAGCGCCCCTCGTATGCACTCGCATGCCTTACTGATCTGTCTTTTAGTGGAGACGTGTCAGGCCTCATTATTTTTTAGGAATTTGTTCGTACTTAATTCTGCACAGTGCTAATCTTCCGAACCCTCTGTTCCCATGGCAACCGTACTTATCTGATATCCACATTTCCTCTTATAAAAGTGCTGATAGAAAGAACTAAAGAGAATGAATGACCCAAAAAGGAATAAATGTTCGGTTAGGAGCAAGCAGAAAATTAATGATAGGGCCAATAGAAAACAAGCTGCGAGGGAAGGTGTGACAAAATAATGGGCCATGATCTGGAACATAATGGAGAATCAGAGGTGCAGCAGAAATCGAAGGAAAATCAATAAGAAAGCGTTCGGTGTGAAATAAAAGGACTTATTATCTTCAAACATATTGTTTGTTGGATGCATTGTATTGATTGGATGTGAAATGTGGTTAGTTCTTTCATCTGCTAATGGCTGCTGATACAGACAAGCGCAAGTCTTATTTCTATGTACATTCCAACTGCACGTTCAGTGCAGAGCGTAGCTTGATTTTGAACTGTTGCAGGACATAGACATTTGTAGGTTTTCATACGCCTGAACTTGGGATATATAATGAATACAACCATATACGTCAGCACTACTTATTTATTAAAACGTAGGCTACCTGTTTCGACCCAACATTAGGTCATCCTTAGGCCTGCGGCAGACTAAGTCATGGTAAGCATTTTATCGAGCCAAAAATACTTACCAAATTTTTTGTATTCTTACGACTGTCAAACATTCTGTGATCCCAATATACACACAGCACCAATGACTTAGTCTGTCGCAAGCCTGAGGATGACCTAATGTTGGGTCGAAACATGTAGCCTATGTTTTAATAAGTAAGTAGTGCTGACTACTTTAATTATCAGCCAACAATTTCACTTAAGTAAAATTTCACATTAAAACACTTAAAATCGCTCTTTTGTTTTTAGTAACTTTAACCTGGTATTCTTGTAGTTGTTGTTACGTTTTGCCTGTTGGGCATTCATTTTCCTTATTGTTGCACCGTGCATTTCGTGGAATCACTTTAATTATCGGCCAACAAATGCACTTAAATAAAATTTCACATTAAAACACTTAAAATCGCTCCTGTGAAATGTGAAATTTTATGTAAATGTAATTGTTGGTCGATAATTAAAGTGATTCTACGAAATGCACGGTGTAACAATAAGGATAAGTAGTGCTGACGTATGTGACTCTATTAATTATATGTTCATTCTAGCCCTTCGTGATGCCTTCATTCAAGTTAACGTGTGATGCTCTATAAGCATCGGGATCTCCCTTGAATATTATGATAACAAGGGCTATAGTTTATTAATCTCTATTAATAATTGGCCCTTAGAGGTCGCTCGGTCTGATGCGTGGGTCTGCGGCAACTCTTTTGCTGGGATTGTGGGTTCGAATCCCACTGGGGGTATTGATGTTTGTCTCTTGTGAGTGTTTTGTGTTGTTAGGTAGAGGTCTCTGCGTCGGGCTGATCACTCGTCCAGAGGAGTCCTACCGAATATGGCGTGTTCGAGTATGGCCACGAATCCTCGATAATGAGGAGGCTTTGGCTAACTAGGGGCTGTTGAACCATGGCAAAAAAGTATTTGACCCTTACTTTAAAGACAAAGGACACTTCCCATTACCTTGCAGTACCAAAACGGAGGATAAACGCACAGTCATAGATTGGATATGCACTTGGTGATTGGACACTATTGACAATTGTGTATGCATGTGCTTCTAATGTCAGTCGTCTTAAGTGAAGTTCAAGTAGTCGATTTGAATTTGATGAGGCTAGAAAAATATCTTAATTTTCATTACCGTTATGAACTTAGCATTTTGCTTCCACCCAGCACAGTTCCTACTTAACACCGTGGTGCGGAGATACATATCATGTCGGGTTTTCCTTGTCGACTTGTGTACTTACTCTTAACTTCGGAAAGTTGTGAAGAATTAGGGTTCTGGCCAGACGATATCATTATCGTCTAAGTCCAGGAACAACTTACTTCAAACCGCTCCGAAATTTAGGTCTATTTTCGCTCTGCTCCTCATTGTTGCCAAGTAAATGGCTTTGTAGTTAGTTACATGTACAGTCATCATTAAAAGCAGGTGACCGTGTTATTCTATAAACTGCATAAAGATGAATTACATGTATTGATATTAATAATTGTCCAACGAGATGCAACAAGCTTGGCCACGTTGGAGGGAGGTAGCTGAACAGTACCGGAGTTTGTAGTTACAATTTTGTGTACTCCTGATGATGGGTGTGTTTGACACCCGAAACATGTAGAGTGGACTTCCAGAATAAGAAATAGACTGCTTTATGTTGCATCTCGTTGGACAATTATTAATATAGATCAGCGATGCACGGAAACATAAACATAAACATAAAATACATGTACTGAGTTAAAGAAAAGAAGTTGTGCGTCGCAAATGTATTTGCCTAATTGAAATTGTCGAAAAAAATATTTAGTCCGAAGGAAGGAATATAATGGATAAAATATTTTTATTTTTCTCCGAAGCTTGTTGCCATTGTTGTTTCATCAGTTCCCCTCTTTACCTGAACACCTGCCTAAGCTTGTATTTTGCATACTTCCGGCAGTGGACCGTCTGTGTATTTTTAAGCGCAACTTTCCCGGAGTGTCTTCCATGGTGGGACCCCTAAACTAATATTTTCACGTCCAAAGGACCTCCTGCCTGAGAAAACAGAAACGAAACAAAGAATCTTTTTAGTAACCCAAGGAAGATTCCACCATTTTTACAAACTGTCGGACAAATTTCCTGTCGTATTTCGACAGAAATGTGGACACTTCATAATCTTTGACTGTAACTCCACGATTTCTTTCGGAACCCATCATGATGTCCTGAGGAAACCCGGTGAGGAAACACTGCCTCAGACGGTGGACAGTCCAAGCAATTGAGGATGTACTACAAATTCTGCGCTATGACAATATACTGTAACAAATATTTCTTAAGATGTGATATTTAGGTTTACTCCAGCTTAATAAGAGGTAAGGATTAATTTTGAAGATTATGTACATTGAGATATGTAGTGGAACTGATATGATTGGATATTGGTCCATGCTGATGTCTTAAGTGACTCAGAACCACAAAGAAAGAGCATAGAGAGTACGGATGCACTTACGGTACTTCTCCCCACATTTGCACTCTGCGTTCTATGCGTTATATACAGTGATAATGCTTTCTGTCCAAATATTGTGTAATGTTGTTCATTTGTCACCATCACGTTCTTATTCCTCTGACGTCAATAAATGCTCCTTCCTTCAGGCAAAATGTAGCAGAATTTTAGTTCAACTAAGTGCAGGGATTTTAGTAGGGTAATTATTTTGAAAGCATTTTTTTTTTGGGGGGGGGGTGTTGTGTTTTCACGTGACGTTACAGAGCGAGAGATTCTGTTAGTAGCCCCAGGCGTTTCCTCTTATTCTCCACTCTTTCTATTTAACGCTGAGGTCAGAGTCACTTTGCCGTCGGTCAACACCTGTTTCTCCTGTAAGTAGCTTGCAAGTTAAAAGAAAAACTGTTGTACTTATAAAATGCGTCATGTCAGAAGTTTCCGAGCTCAGCATTTAGGTACTAATTTCTGACTGTATTACAAAAGATTCAGAAAAAGGTATTCTTTGAAGCATATGTGCTACTTAAAATAATGAGAAATATTTAGCAACTTAAAGTATTACAACGGTCGCTTCAATTTTGAAGCAGTGCTTTACCTGTTGGTTTGTTCTTTTCACTTTGTCATTTTATAATATATTAACATTTCATCATTGACTGCCCTATATGTTTTCTGAAGAGTAAGCAGCAGTATTATAAGAAGTGGGGCCACTTCAATTGTGTTATGAACAGCTTTTGTTTCGTGGCGTATTTAAGAAGAGGACCCCATATTGATTGACACCAACTTATTAACCAACTCCTTTTCACTACACAAAAAAATCAGCATTCCCATTACAGGCCTGGACAGGTCCTGAGGGTTCCAGGGTTTAAGGCTTACAGATGTGAAGACAATCGGCACATGAAAGTGGTAAGATTGTCAGCGCAACGCACCGGCCGCCTTTACCACTGGGAAATATTCCTGGTACTTATTTCTGTTAGAGGATGAGTCAACCCCAGGGCCATAGTGCGGCCGGAAGAGTTGTGACAATGAAAAATTCCAGTGACATCATCGGGAATCGATCCCGCGACCTTCCGGCTTGTAGCGCAGTGCCTCAACCAACTGCGCCACTTAGCACTACATTATATAACACTAAATCACACACTAGCTTCCACTCCGGCGCGTTTCGGCATCTATTGATGCCATCTTCAGGGGGTACAGTATTACTGTAGGTCGCTTCTCAACACATCTAGAGTGTGATTTCATAAGCGACGTGGATTGACTACAAGCACTTACTGACACTCTTTTATAAGAGTGTAGTTTGAAATCACAGAACACAACTTTGAACCGACGTTCAGAATTTTCTGTCATGTTTTTATCCAGTAAAATTTAAAACAGATCACGTCACTTACTGTCGCTGATGCTGTAAATCATGCGCATGTGGCACTGTGGATGCGATGGCATCTGTTGCATTGTCACCTGGTGCAGTTTCGTGGCGACCGTGAATAATCCCGAATTGGGTGCAGTCCGGTAATTTTTGTGTTGTCATTTCCTCTTGTATGTGTCGTGTGTGTTGGCTTAGGTCCCAAAAGAAATTAGAATGTAATCCCTGAAGATGGTAACATTAGATGCCGAAACGCGTCGGAGTGGAAAATAGTGTGTGGTTTTGTATGTATGTAGTGTGACACAAGTGTTGGTTAATAAATTGGTGTTATAGAACATGATGTACAGTACGTACGGCATTACGTTATTTGCTGATTGGTCAACATTTGTATGATATACGAGTAGGCCTACCTTTCTGCTTAGTATATTTTGTAGAGCTGAGTTTTATTATTATTGAGTAATTTATCAGCTGGCGAGGTTTGCTATTTTGAACTTAAAAGTGAGTTCTTTCTTCGGAGAAGGCCATGGAAAATTGCGTACACTTCCGTTTCATATTCATGAGGTGCAGATTTCTTACCTCGACTAAGACACCACCTAATATGACGGACGTTTTTCGTGATTTTCTTCCCTTCTTTTCGAGAAAAACATCGGTTTATGAAAATGGATGTAGAAACCCAGAAACTGGAAAACAAATAATCATTGCTTATACCAGCTTTTGTTAGACTGAATCGCCCTTGCACTTGCAAGACAAGCTTCCTTTGGGTGAAAAAATGACAAAATTTTTGTAATTTTACTGTGAAATTAAATATTTTATAACCTCTATTTTCTTTTGTTATTAAGCTACTTTTCACCTCTAAATACCGACCTAATTTAACGATCTTTTTCAAGAAGATATTCTGGTAACAAAGCGATTCGAACTGCAGGAATGTTGAGGTCTGCTGGCTTAAGTTAATTTTATAGTGACAAGCTGACTCCGGATCTAGAGAGAGAGAGAGAGAGAGAGAGAGTTGGTGTAACGTGGAGACAGCAACTTGGTGGTTTGGCCAATTTTGTCGGTGATGGCAGGGGGGGCAGTGTCAGCGATTTTTTTGTGTGGAGGATGAAAAGTGGCCCTGCGATTGTGTCTCTGCGTGCTAAACGGCCTATCTGCCTCGCGTGAGCAGGCTTAAGAAAGCGGATGATGCAGACGCCATATTGTCTTGTAAGTAACACTCTGGCATGAAGAATATGTGATTCGATCGACTTGTACGGTCTACTGAAGCATCGCGCCTTAAATCAAATTTATGTTCGGATTGTTACCATTATACAAGGTACGTTACCGCTGAAAATGTGAAGTGAGCCCGTACGGTCCATAAACGCATTGTCTAAAGCAACACATCATCCAGTTAAACATTAACAACGGCTAATTTATATGACGTTTGACGTTCTTACGGCGCTGTATATTGAGACTTCCGTCCGAATGGATATGTCGTCATGTTACTGTGGCTGCCGGCGTTAAAGAGGAAAATAATGCCTCCGCCCTCAGGTTTCGTCACTACTGACAGAAGCAGCATATTCCTTCAAAATGTTGGAAAACATCTGTCAGACTACACGGTGCCATATCCCGGAAGATCTCAGTCCCATTGAGATGTAATGCTGTGATAGTCAATAACACAGACGGTTTTAAAATGAACTGAAGAATAAAATCCAACTAGAAGTCACTTATTACTTTATTATGCTTATGTTAGGCTCAACATGTTTCGGGCACCATTATGCCCATCATCAGGAGCTCACGACGATAGCGTTGGTTACCACATAGGCCGTCTTTTTCTCGTGTTGCTGCTGGTTGGAGGTTAAGTGCAGACAGGTTTGGATAAGTGTCCGGACCGAAGAAGAGTTATCAAGATGATGCACAGTCCAATACACATCAGTTTTTAAAATTATTGAATTTTTGTCTCTTCTAAATAAGCAAACAAACAAACAAACGAACTGACTGACTTACTGATTGTCTGTCTGAATAACAAGCTGAGTAGCTAAACTAAATATTTTAACAAACCAACTAACTAACTGACAGACAACCTATCTGGCTGACTGGCTAACTAACTAATTATTTAGTGAACTAACTAATTAACTAACAAAGTATCTTATTCAGTTATTAACTCCATGGAGCGACGTTCTTTCTGATAAGCGAAAAGGACCGAAACAGTCAAGAAATCTCCGCATTTTATGGAACCAGGAAGTTTATTACCGAATTCACAAGAACCCACCACCTGTCCCTATCCTGAGCCAGATCAATCTCGTACGTGAAGATCAAGTTTAATTTTATCCTTCCAACTATGCCTAGGGCTCCCAAGTGGCCTCTTTCCTCTAGGTTTTCCCACCAAGATCCGTTATGCACCTCTCCTATCTCCCATACCCCGCCCATCTCCGTATTGATTTCGCCACCCTAAAATTATTTGGGGAGTAACAAAGATCATAAATCTCAATATAGTGTGTTTTCTTTTGGATAATTCCCCGGCATCTCAATTTTATACGCCGATGTTTCGGAACACACTATATGTTCGGAAGATGGAACAGATAGTGTGTTCCGAAACGTCAGCATATAAAATTGAGACGCCGGGAAATTATCCAAAAGAAAACACACTATATTCAGAACACGGCGAAAGTTTGAAATCAAGAATCATAACTCTCCTCGCTATGTAGTCTTCACTCTTTTATTACCTCGTCTCTCCTACGCCCAAATAAATAACTTCCTCAGTGCCCTGTTCTCAGACACCTCAAGCCTTTGGTTCTCCGTCAATGTGACAGACGAAGTTTCACTCCCAATCAAAAGAACGGGAAAAATGATACTGTTGTATATCTTTTGGCGCCGGAATGATTTTTTTAGTTTTAGCACACTCTGTATATAAAATGTGAATAATACAGGAACCAAATACTTTAAGAATTATGAAACAAACTGCATTTTGAAGAGAAAAAAAAACGGAGAGTATATACCATGTTTAAAATATTC
>Ga0131853_10022579_pt1 | contig 11378 bp, 11 predicted proteins | sample TergutLab28metaG_FD_92764 | JGI IMG/M metagenome (GOLD analysis project Ga0131853, IMG submission 92764) | Labiotermes labralis P1 segment gut microbial communities from Petit-Saut dam, French Guiana - Lab288 P1 (version 2) (version 2) | ecosystem: Host-associated > Arthropoda: Insects >...
CCGTTACAACAGCCCTGAATGGGAACAAATTTTATCTAACCTATCCGATATAAGTATGTTTGACCAAAGCGTTATGATTGCAAACTACGCAGCCATGCAGGCGCACTTGCAAGAAGTTGTGCCTTACTTCCCAACAACTTGGGCCATTACGCTTTCAGCCATCAACAACCGTGTAGCTCGTTGGGATACACGTGTTGGTATACCAACAAGCGAATTTGGCTGGCATGTAGTAAGATTAACAGCAGCACAACCTTATAGCAGATAAGTGAATGCATAAAGCAAGGCGGCTACCTCAATAATGAGATAGCCGCTTTTTTATTTACCTCAAATGCTCCCGCATTATTTCCCCCACCCTAGCAACCACGTACCCGCTCCCGCCACGGTCTTGCACATCTTCTACCATGGAAACGATAAGCAACGGGTTCTCTATTTCATCCACGGTAAGTAATACAAACCAGCCTAATTCTCGCCCGGTGGTATCATCTTGCGTTAGTTTTATTTCCGCTGTACCTGTTTTACCTGCAAGGGTTACACCGGGGATTCTTGTGGGGCGGCCTGTGCCAACATCAATCGAGTAGATAAGGCTATCAAGCACAGCATTTGCCGTTGTAGGCGAAAATACATTTGCACGCCAAACCTCCGGCGTTCTGCCCAATATAAGTTGCGGTTCTAATATGTTGCCGTTGTTTACAAACGAAGCATAAATTGCAGCCAAGTGAACCGGATTCATAAGCACTTCGCCTTGCCCGTAGCCGCTGTCCGCCAGTTGTATATCCGACGCAAATGCACCGGTTCGGGAAATGGTAGACGAAAACAGCCCATACTCAAACGGTATGCGTTCGCCAAAGCCAAATTCCGTAAGCCCATCGGCGAATATTTCTGCGCCTATGCGCAAAGTGGCTTTTGCAAAATAGATATTATCCGACCACGCCATTGCATTGTTCAAATTGGCCGGTCCGCTATATGTTTGTACGGTGGTTACAAAAAATCTGCCCCAACTTTCGTTGCGCTGCCAACTTAACCCGCTTGGGCCAAAGTCTTCGCTGGGGTGGAAAATGTCTGCATCTACACCAATGGCAGCGGTTATGGCCTTCATGGTTGAGCCGGGGCTAAACGTTGCCCTAAACCTGTTAAACAGCGGCAGATTTTCGTCCTCGTTAAGCCCTGTCCATATGCTTGTGGTCATACCTCGTACAAAGTCGTTGGGGTCGTAGGACGGCGTACTTACAAGTGCAAGCACTTCTCCTGTTAAAGGATTCATAGCTACCGACGCACTCTTATCTGCGGAAAATTGCTCGTACAATCGGTTTTGAATATAAGCGTCTATAGTCAAATGAATATTTTCGCCGTTTTCAGGCGGCAAAATAGCAACCCTTGTTGTTCTGTTGCCGTCTTCGTCTACAATAAAAATTTCCCGCCCGTCTCTTGCACGCAGTTGCTGCTCGTATATGCTTTCCAGCCCCGCACGCCCTATGACGCTGTTCATATGATAGCCTTCGCCCCTACGGGCTTCTAATTCTTCTGCATTGATATTTTGGATATACCCCACCAAATGCGCCGCCCGCCTGCCCAGCGGATAATACCGCACATGGGCGGTGCTAACCATGATGCCCTGCACCGTTAGCAATTCGTCTATCAAATCCTGCGCTTCCCGCGAAATTGTACGCAGCAAAACAAATGTATCGTCACGTACATAAGATGCCCCCAGCCGTCTGATAACGGCTTCGGGCGTCATTTCCAGCAGCTCCGCAACTTTGGCTATATCGTCATGCTTCTCCTCTTCCCGCATTCTGCCCGGCACAAAACCAACGGCAGAAGCCGTACCCGGGCCTGCCAGCATGACTCCGTTACGGTCGAAAATTTGCCCACGTTGCGCTGGCAGAATACTTACTCTCACACGGTCGGTGTTGCGCAATTCGGGGAAAATCGTATGCGAACTCCATTGCAGGCGGAATTCATTCTCTTCGTTTAGCTCAAAAATAGCCTGATTGCTATGGGTTACCTCGCCTGCTAAAGTATCCATGCTTATTGTGTAATCCACAAACCTGCGTCCCGGCCGTTCGGGCAGCGTGGTTATTTCTGTTATGGTAACGGCTATGTTTTCGGCTAAAATGCCCTCATATATATTTCGGTTTCTTTCAATAAAATCTGCCAACAAAATTGAATCTTGGCTTACAGTCGTAAGCATTTGATACATAGCAGCAAATTCGCCTGTTTCTATGTAAGCGAAAAATTGCTGAAGCAGCTCACACGGCGGTGTGGGGTCAGGCAATGGCGTTGAAGAATATGAACGCACGGCAAAGCCTGCGGCAATAATAACGAGAATGCTGATAAGCAGATAACGCAGTTTAAATTTTTTTCGGGGTCTTTTTTTGCGCATAAACACAACTCCTACACATGTAAGATTTTGATTATCTTACACGTGTAGGAGTTGGAAGTCAATTAAAATATGTCTTTGTATTCGAGAATTGAAAGCGTAATGCCCGCAGCTACGCTACCGCTTGCATTGCCCTCGCCTTGGATATATGTAGCAAAAACAAATGTACGTCCGCCATTTTCCACATAACCCACAAACCAGCCGTTGACGTTTGTAGCCTGCCCATTTACAAAGCCTGTTCCTGTTTTACCGGACAGTACTGCATTACCGCTTTCCTGCAAACGCAGCACATCCTTAACGGAATTTACATGTGCTGCGTCAAATATAGTGTTGTTTCGGTAAAAATTTGTAAGCATCTGCACCTGCTCTATCGGAGATATTCGTAGAGAGGACTCTATCCAAAAGTTTGCAATTCCGCCGGAGAGGTTGCGGTTTCCGTAGGATATTTGCGAAAGATAATAATACAGGCTTTCCAAGCCAACCTGTGCATCAAAATTTTGAAAATACCAGTTAACCGAATGCCGCATGGCAGTTGTCAGCGTTTGGTCCCAGTTCCACGCATCAAACGGATGGTTTTCGCCGTTCCATGCGACGAATGAATTATCTGCCTGCAAAACACCCTCTTGCAAAGCAATAAGTGCGCTGAATATTTTGTATGTAGAATTTGGCGATACCCTTGTGGTACTCATACTTCTATTATGAATGGTATAAATGCCCGTTTCCAAATCGAAAAGTACAAAACTGCCCTCGACACCGTTAAAAAAGTGAGAAAGGTCGCTATCAATGATATTATCGGATTGGAAATGAAATCTGTCGGTATCATTACTGTTTGCAAAAGCCGCCAAAACAGGTATTTGTCCCAAAATTAAAAGCACTAACAAAGCAAACACGCAAATGCTTTTAAACTTTAACAAGCCTGTGTCTGCTGTGTACGAAGCGATTGCCTTAATGCGCTTTACAACTTGCGGCTTTTTGCCGCCCATATCCGCCGCAAAAATGGTAGTGTTGGGTAGCGTTTTCGCAAAGTTTAGTAGCGTTTTGCCATAGCAGCCATGATTTTCTGCGGGTAACATATCCAAAATAAAAGCATCGCAAGCAAGTTCTCTATCCAGGCGCATTTGTTTAAATGCAAGATATACAAGCGGGTTAAACCAGTACAAAATTTGAAACAGGCACATTGCTCCGTTTATTTGAATATCCCTGTTTTTGCAATGCACCAGCTCATGAAGTAGGGCATGGCGTGTGTCGGCAAACGATATTTCCGCTGTGGGCAATATAATGGTTGGCTTAAAAAGCCCTACCGTCATTGGCGTTTTTACCAAAACGGAAGTACCTAACGCAACATCACCCTTAAAACCAACCTCGGTCTTGCAATGCGCAAATAAACCGAGGATTTTTTTGTCTTCTATAGGTTTTACAGATTCTCTGATAAACCGTAGCGTGCGGTTGTTTGATAACATTATTACGGCAGAAATAACAACCCCAGCAAGCCATAAAATTATAAGCACTTGCGGCAGATACCATTCTGCCGAACGCTCGACTGTAACGGCAAAATCGTTTAGCCAGCCTGTTTCATATACCGCAGTTGCGCCTTCGCTTATGAATGCGGCGGCTTGCGGAGTATAAGCAATAAACCGGTTGCCTATATTCAGCGACGCAAAGACACTGCCGGGGATAAAAGGTATCGCCAGCAAAATAAAAAACAGCAATCCCAAATTATACTGCCATCTTGCGGATATGTGATTTTTTAGCACTTTTTTAACCAGCAAAATAAGTATTATGCCAATGGAAGACAACAAAATACTCATGACATGTTCAGCTTTTCGTCCAAAATACGCCGCAGTGCAATCATTTCATCCTCAGAAAGTTTGTCTTGCTCCAGCAAGTGAACGACCATGGGGTTTAATGCGCCGCCGTAAAATTGGTTAAGAAAGCTGTCATTTTCTTTAGCCAGCATTTCATGCTCGGCCACAAGCGGCGTGTAAATGAATACACGGCCGCTTTTTTCGTGCTGCAATGCGCCTTTTTTAACCAGCCGAGAAAGAAGTGTATGTATGGTTTTCGGCTTCCATGCTGTAGAAGTTTGCAAGCATTCTACTACTTGGTTTGTGCTTATTGGGGTAGCAGAAGACCAAATTACTTTCATTACTTGATATTCTGCGGCGGATATTTCTAATTTTTTCACGGAGTTTGCTCCTTTGTTCTTACGCCTGTAGGATATTATAGCAAACTTCGCAAATGCCGGACAGCTCTATTGGGATTATTTTTGCTACCGTGTCGGGGCGGCCGCAAAAAGCGCACTGTAGCTCGTACTTTTCTGCCAAGCGCAGTGATATTTTGCTTTCCCATTTATGCAGCATAACGGTTATTAAATCACCCGTGTCTATGTGCTGCCAGCCCAGCTTTTCACGCATTGTCCGTGCGATTACCACCCTGCCCAATGCGTCTATCATTACATGTTGCGCCCCACCCTCTGCCCTGGTTTCGCTCTTTAACACCACTGCACCGTTTGCAGAAAGTGTTGCAGTTATCATTGTGTGCATTCCCCAACCCAGGCAATTTAAATACTCCCTGGGTAGTAAAATGTTGCCTTGCTCGTCAATTCTTTGTTTTGTGGATTTCATAAAATCCGCTCCTTGTTTTTTATTTGTTAACCAAGAGGACGAGCCTGCTGCAAACAAAAAAGGCACGCAGGAAAGAGCTTTAGCCCAAACCTACATGCCTTTGAAATATACAAAGAAAACACAAAGAATAACATTTGTCTGCCAAATAGCCGCTGCGTTGTAAAATGGGGGGAAATGGTGTAAAATAAGGGATGTACTGCGGTGGCAGAAAATTCTGTGCTAGTGTAGGTGTAGTCTACATTGGCGTCATGTGGTGTTTCAGCACCTCATGACTACCGTGGTACTTTTTTTATGCGGGAATGACTGCCCGCCCTCAAAAGTTAACACTGCTATCATACAGCAGTTTGGCAAAACTCGCAATACTTTTACCCGTTTACTTCTTTTTCGATGATATCCTTCAAATGCGGCTTCGTTTCGTCATTCACCAAAAACATAAGCGCAAACCGACATATCTGCTGCTGCTCGCCATCCAGCAAAAAATCAAAGCCGCCCTTGCAGCGGGAATTACACTTGGCCGGGTCTATCAGCCGCTTGCAAATGCCGGCTTTTTTTATTTCCGCCTTCATAGAATCGGGCAGGCTTGCAAGTGTTTGCGCATACGCTGCGGCGTTATCTATATACAGGCGCATCATCAAGCCGCTTTTGCGGAATACATAGTTGAAAATCGTGCGCTTGGGTTTGCCGCAACTGTAAGAAGTGACATAACCGTTTGCCGCTTCTTTTACTTCTACCTTGCAGCCTTTTTCTGTCAGATATCCGTGCAGGCTGTTTACAAAGTCTAAATGCGTGATATCAACGGCAGCGATAAAGTCACCAAATGGGATTTTACTCATACCAGTTCCACCGCCGCTTTTTCTACACCCAGCCCACGTACGTACATTTGCATAAATTTAGCAAAACCTTCTGCATCTTGCGGGCAAGGCTCTATTGTACTGCCCTCTTCGCCTGCAAACACTTTTGCAAGGTACGTTTCCAGTGTTTCGCCTTCTAACTTGGCTGCACGATACGCTGCCAAAATGGCGATGCCCCATGCGCCGCCCTCCCCTGCGGATTCCATAACGGTTACAGGCACGCCAAGTGCGGCAGCCATCAGCTTTTGCCCAACGCCCTTTGTTTTAAAGAAGCCGCCATGCCCAAGCAAACTATCCAATTGTACGTTTTCGCCGTCCAGTATTTCCATGCCAAGTTTTAGCGTGCCGATAGCAGAAAACAACAGGCTACGCATGACATTGGCAAGGCTGAATGTGCCGTCTGGTTTGCGCACCAAAAGCGGGCGACCTTCTGCAAGCCCTGTGATAGGCTCGCCGGAGTAGTAGTTATATGTCAACACGCCACCGCAGTCTGCTTCGCCTTCAAGGGCTTTGCGGTACAGCGTTTCGTATAATTTATTTTTGTCTACGGTTGCGCCAAATTCCCCAAGCGTTTCTTCAAATAATTTTACCCATGCATCAATGTCCGAGCTGCAATTGTTGCAATGCACCATGGCAACGGGTTTGCCGGTTGGTGTGGTTACCATATCAATTTCCATATGCACTTTGGACAGTGCTTTTTCCAGCACTATCATGGCAAAAATGGACGTTCCGGCGGAAATATTGCCTGTGCGCTCCGCAACAGAATTGGTGGCAACCATGCCTGTGCCTGCATCGCCTTCGGGCGGGGCTAGCAATGCACCTGCGGAAAGTTTGCCGGATGGGTCCAGCAGTTTTGCGCCCTCTGCGGTGAGTGCGCCGGCATCTTCGCCTGCATTAAGCACTGCGGGGAAAACATCGGTTAAATTGATATTGGTTAGTTTGTTAAATTTTGCAACCATTTCGGCATCATAACCGCAAGTGTTGCTGTCTATCGGGAAAATACCGGATGCATCGCCCACGCCAACCACTTTTTGCCCGGTAAGCTTCCAGTGTACATACCCTGCTAATGTAGTTACGAATGACACATCGCTTACATGGCTTTCTTTATTCAAAATGGCTTGATACAAATGCGCAACAGTCCAACGTTGCGGGATATTAAAGCCAAATGCTTGGGTTAGCGCATTTGCAGCTTGCTCTGTGGTCGTGTTACGCCATGTGCGGAACGGTACAAGCAGCTGTCTGTTTTTGCCAAAGGCGATATAGCCGTGCATCATAGCGGAAATACCGATGGATTTTACGGCGGTAAGCTCCACGCCGTACTGCGCCTTTACGTTTGCCGCAAGGTCGGCATAGCTTGCTTGCAGCCCCGCCCACACATCGTCCAGGCTGTATGTCCAAACGCCATCCACCAGCGCATTTTCCCATGCGTAACCGCCCGATGCCAAAATTGCGTGGTTTTCATCGATAAGTACAGATTTGATGCGGGTCGAACCCAGTTCTATGCCAAGGTAGGTTTGGCCGTTTATGATTGATTGCATTTGATTTGCCCCTTTGTAATTTTTTTCTTGGATTTTCCCTGACTATATCTTAGATTCTGATAAACTTCAAGAATGTTGTTGCCTTTTTTGTGTACAAGCCTTAATCTAAACAAAACATAAAGGGGTTTTGCAAATGACAATTAAAAATTATTGGAACGATGCCTCGGATAAATGGTATGCCGAAAATACGCCTAACCATGAAGCAGTCAAAAATGCCCCTCAAATGGGCTTTCCACTTGCAGTTTACCCTTTAATCCAAAAATACTTGGGCGATATAAGAGGCAAAAAAATTCTTGTTCCATCCAGCGGGGATAATGTTGCGGTATTTGCATTCCACTTGCTTGGCGCAAAAGTTACATCGTGCGACTTGTCGGAAAATCAAATTAAAAATGCGGAAAAGATAGCTAAAGCAAATGGCTGGGATATCAATTTTATTGTCCAAGATACTATGACCCTCGATAAAATTAAAGACAACGAGTATGATTTAGTTTACACGTCAAATGGTGCGCATGTTTGGATAAGCGATATGCCACTTATGTATCACAATATCCATCGTGTGCTAAAAAATGGCGGATACAGCATATTTTTTGAAACGCATCCCATGAGCCGCCCATTTGACAGCACCACATATGAGGTAAAAATAAAGCAGCACTACTCGGATGTTTATATACGGGCTAACGATACTGTGCCCAATTATCTATGGCGCACGCAGGATTTTGTAAACGCCATCACCGCAAATGAATTTGTTATAAAAGAAATGTTGGAGTTCCACAGCCATAAGGACGACTTGCCGTGCCATAATTATCTTTATGTAGACCCTGCCGACGCTACAGAAAAAAGCAATTGGCCGGGAGACACCTTTGATTGGCGAAATAATCCATGGGCAGCACTACCGCAGTGCTTGTGTTTATGTTCCTACAAAGAGAATCCGAAAGCGAGGTAACCTATGCAACGCAGACACAATAACCTTCCCGCCCTTGGCATGGGCTGTATGCGCCTACCCGGTACACTGGGTAATGTCGACCTCGCTAAAACAGAAGCACTTATAATGGAGGCAATTTCGCTTGGCGTAAACTTTTTTGATACGGCGTTCCTATACCCGGGCAGTGAGGTTGCGCTGGGGCATGTGCTGCACAAAAATAAGGTGCGGGACAAGGTGTATATTGCCACCAAGTTGCCGCTTTTCAAATGCCAAACCTACGAAGACTTCGACAAATTCTTTAACATCCAACTCGACCGCCTAAAAACCGACTATATCGACTACTATTTCATGCACAACATGACAAAACAAGCCGACTGGGAACGCCTTTGCGCTTTGGGCATAGAAAAGTGGATAGAAGAAAAACGTACGCAAGGCAAAATCCGCCAAGTAGGATTTTCTTTCCATGGGCAAAAGGACGCTTTCCGCACGTTGCTGGATGCCTACCACTGGGATTTTTGCATGATTCAGTACAATTATATAAACACAAATTACCAAGCAGGAACAGACGGGCTGCGTTATGCATATGCTAAGGGCATTCCTGTTTTTATTATGGAGCCGCTGCTGGGCGGACGCTTGGCGAAAAATGTGCCTGCCGAAGCGGTCAAGCTATTCGAGCCACACAGCCCCGCCTCTTGGGCGTTACGCTGGCTATGGAATCAGCCGGAAGTTACAATGGTATTATCCGGCATGAGTGATATCGCTGCGCTAAAAGAAAATGTAGGCATAGCGGAAACCGCCTACCCCGGCTGCATGACCGACGACGAGCTGGAAGTAATAAAAAAAGCAACGGACATTTTCTCCGCCGCTTACAAAATACCTTGCACGGGCTGTAACTACTGCCTGCCCTGTCCGCAAAAAATAGACATCCCCAACGCTTTTACCGCTTACAATACATCCCACGCCATGGGACGCATGACGGGTATTATGCTATACGCTACAACCACAGGCGGCTTCGAACGGGCGTTTTCCGTACACGACTGCACCAATTGCGGCAAATGCGAAAAACTTTGCCCGCAGGACATTAAAATTGCGGCACGGTTAAAAGATGTTTCCAAACGCATGGAACCTTGGTGGTGGCGTTTGGGCATGAATATCGTGAGGAGGGTTATGAAGTGATAAACGAAATTTATGCACTCTTCAGGGAAACTTTGCCCGATATAAGACGAAGTGAAGAAAAAGTACTGGAGATATTGGCAGACAAAAACAATCACATTATCGCCTTCACCCAAAATAAACAAATTGCCGGGGTGTCGGTTATAAACCAAAACACGATATATCTGCTATGCGTGGCAAAACATGCGCAAAACAAGGGAATAGGTACGTTTTTGCTGGAACAATCGGAGATGTATATCAAGTCCGAGGGCTTTAACCACATAAAACTGGGCGCAGGCAAAGACTACATAATGCCCGGTGTGCCAATGAATAACGACGCACATGAATTTTTCAAAAAACATGGCTATTCGCACGCATGGGGCGACGAAGGCTGCTTTGATATGAGCCAGCCATTGTCGCAGTTTGCTTACCGCCAACACGCCATAGGCGACACCATAAATGGCGTAACCTACCGTTGGGCAACCCGCAGAGACCCGGGTAGCGTTATCCTTTGTGTTCGCAGTGCCGAAGAAAAATTTGTAGAATACTATTTGGACAAAGACATGTACGAAAAGGGCAACGATGTAACCATTTTGGTTGCAGAAAAAGACGGCGAAATTGTTGGCACGCTGCAAGTGTGTTTAGAACTTGAAGGCGCAGGCGTAGGCAGTGTCGGCTGCACTACCACCATGCCAAAACACCAAGGCAAGGGCATAGCCAGCACTTTGGTTATCCTTGGCACAAAGCATCTAAAAAATGTTGGAATGCACACAGCCGCTTTGGGCTACACATACACCGCCATTGTAAATATGTACCGCCGTGCCGGTTACGAAATTTGCATGGAATATTTTATGGGTGAGAAAAATGTTTGAGTGTACGATTAACGACTTACCATTAAAATTTGAAACTAACATGAAAGTCTTTTCCCCGCTAAATGCAGACAAAGGCACGCTTGCCATGCTTTCGGTTGTAGAATTTACCCCCGATGACAAACTACTAGACCTCGGCTGCGGCTACGGGCTTGTTGGCATTTACGCCGCACATTTTATGCCGCCGCAAAACATTGTAATGAGCGATACAGACAAAAACTGCATAGATTTATCCAAAAAAAATGCCGCATTAAACGGCATAGATGGCATGAATATTGTTTTAAGCAATGGCTTTGAAAATATAGCCGATAATGACTTTACGCTTATTCTTTCCAACCCGCCCTACCATGCCGATTTTTCTGTGCCAAAGCACTTTATAGAAAAGGGCTTTAACCGACTAAAAATAGGCGGTAAAATGTACATGGTAACCAAGCGAAGAGACTGGTATAAGAACAAACTAACCGCAATCTTTGGCGGAGTTAAGGTAATGGAAATTGACGGATACTTTATTTTTTGTGCAGAAAAGCGTAGTGTGAGGTATGCGAATAAAAAATAATTGCTCCTTCCTATTTCTGCGTGCTAACTCCCGAAACCTTTTCTTTATAGCCATATCATCCGCAACAGGAGATAAACCAAGCAGTGCAAGAAGCGCGGGGTCATATATAGTTACGCTCATTCCGTTGTATACATAAGCCTCAAAATAAACACGGGCAAAAAAATCATCTACCATATTTTTGTACGCTTCTTTACTCATAGCTGCAAATTTAGAAATATCACGCAGGTCGAAAAACTTATCCCACACTAATGGAATGTCATTTCTCATGTTTCCATGGGTGCGGATAGTTTTTTCGGCCTGTTTGAGCTTTCTTATTTTACGTTTTAAGTTGGCTAAATTCATACGAAAGCCCCTTTTCATAACAATATATATTGTTTATCAGGCATTTGTAGCGGCAGTCAAGATAAAGAACAATTATAAAATGTAAGCAAAATTGACAAACCATAATTTTATAGATAGAATAATTTTTGTCTATAAAATATAATTGCG
>Ga0131853_10022584_pt1 | contig 11377 bp, 11 predicted proteins | sample TergutLab28metaG_FD_92764 | JGI IMG/M metagenome (GOLD analysis project Ga0131853, IMG submission 92764) | Labiotermes labralis P1 segment gut microbial communities from Petit-Saut dam, French Guiana - Lab288 P1 (version 2) (version 2) | ecosystem: Host-associated > Arthropoda: Insects >...
AAGTGAAGAATAAAAACCAACTAGATGCCACTTATTATTTTATTGTACTTCTTATAGGCTCAACATGTTTCGGGCACTACTATGCCCATCATCAGGAGCTTGCAACTATAATGTTGATTACCACATTGGTCGTTTTGTTCTTGGTTTGCTGTAGGTTGGAGGTTAGGTTTGGTTAGGCTGGGGTAGTGTCCAGGCTGCAGGCTAAAGCACAACTCTTTAGCCTGCAGCCTGGACACTACCCCAGCCTAACCAAACCTAACCTCCAACCTACAGCAAACCAAGAACGAAATGACCAATGTGGTATTCAACATCATAGTCACGAGCTCCTGATGATGGGCACAGTAGTGCCCGAAACATGTTCAGCCTATAAGAAGTACAATAAAATTATAAGTGGCATCTATCCAGTTGGTTTTTGTTCTTCAAGTACGAGTTTATTTCTATGCAGTTTTTATTATCCATCCTTCTTGTATCTCAACTGAAATTTCCCCTCTGAATGCTGCTTATTTGTGCTGATGATGCAGACTACAGCTTCTTCAAAACATTGTTACCCATCTGCCAAATTTGATGGTGTCACATCCCAGAAGATTGCAATCGATACTCAGCACTACAAGCATGTCAGATCTCATATAAGTATTCGTCTTTTTTTTTCTTTTTTTATGAAAGAAAATCGGTAATTTACGCTGTCCACTGTCACTGACCATGTGTTATTGATGGCTGTTGCCAGTAAGACACCATAAGGCTGTCACAGTGATGGGCTGTGTACAAGTTATTTAATAGTGTTAGTTATTAGTAAAACAAAAAAAAACAAAAAAAAGAGGTAAAGCAGTCCCCTTACATGCCTGGAGTGGCCCAGAGGTTTCCAGAAGTTAAGGTTCCCAGATTTCATGACAACGGCACAGGATGGTGGTAAGATTGTCAGCCTTACGCACTGGCCGCCTTTACCTCCAGGAAGTGGTCCTGGTATTCTTTTGTGTTAAAGGCTGAGTCGACCCCAGGGCCATAGTACAATCAGAAGAATTTTATGTCGATGAAAAATTCCAATGACACCAGCTGGGATCGAACCAGTGACCTTCCAATTTGTAGCACAGCACCTTAACCACTGTGCCTCCGCAGTCCCCCATGTTAGTTATTAATGATAGTTTCAGATGTAGTAGCCTTTGATAAAAAGGATTTCAGGTCATTGTGGAGTGTGAGCAAGTGTTTTTGGTTGTACAGTGCTGTGTGAAACGAACAGTAATAGAAAGTAATATACTTGTATTCCAGGTAACCCTTTGCTCTTTGTGTCTTGAAAGAAACAGTGAAATGAACAGTTGTTCTGCAGTGCTGTACATAATGTGTTGTGGCAGGGAGTTAGCAATAAATTATTGTATCATGCAGCTTGGTTCTATCAGTAATCATGTCTTAAAGCCTGCCATAAAAAAATAAAATGTACACCAATACCCATCCGGCTGCCACAGGTATTTTTCAAAGTTTCAGTTTTAGAAATTTTTATGTTGACAGGCACAAAAAGACTGAAATTAAGATTATGCCGTGCCCCAGGATGTGTTGTGCCAGGGGGCCTGTTCACACTTAGGGATTGCGATAACATTCTTTCTGTGATTCTAAGGCCCACCCAGCTCATTGTACTGGAAGTGTCCTGCTTTCTTACAACGGGGGTAAAGTAGTCAAGAGGTTGATGTCAACTCCTGCTGTCTTAACCTTTTGGCACCAGAATTATTTTTTTTAAATTTTAGCAAACCCTGTATATAAAATGTGAAATAATACAGGAACCAAATATGTGAGAATTTTGAAACAAACTGCATATTGAAGAGAAAAAAGCGGAGAGAGTACACCATGTTTAAAATATTCGATACCTATATTTGTTGAATAAATATATAAAATGCAACTTTGGAGGTTAGCAGTTGCGGTACATCAACTATAGTTGACGTTAGGCGTCTAAAGGTTAATTTTAAGGTTAAGGATTGGCATTTCATTTCAGTAATTGGGAATCGCGCACATCAACCATTTGTGCACAAGACACATTGTTGCACATGCTCCGCACCTTGCTGGTTACCATCGTAACATATAAGATGCGACATGCTGCCACTTACATACTGCTCATACAGGATATAATTTGCTGTTTGACGTCTGTGGAGATGTTCAAAGAGTGGGAGAGAATGTTGACAAATTCTAAGAATTTTTGACTTGTTGGCCGTAGGTTTCCAAGAATAATAGGATTTTTGTGTGTCTTTTGGGGAGAAAGCAGGACAAAATCACAGAAAAGATGTAAGTAATAAAATCCTTTGAAACTGTGGTGAAGTTTAAATCTTTTGCAGCAACATGAATGAAAATTGCAAGCATTAAGAAATTGAGCGAAGAACATAGGCTGAGGGTGTTCGAGAAAAAGGGTGTGGAGGAGAATATTTGGGCCCAAGAGGGATGAGGTAACAGGGGAGTGAAGGAAACTACATAATGAGGAACTTAAATGGTCCATTGGTCCGTACTGCCCACCCAATATTGTGCAAGTGATAAAATCAAGAAGAAGGAGATGGGCGGGGCATGGGGGAGGGTAGAGGCACGTACTGTTCAGGGTTTTGGTAGGGAAACCTGAGGGAAAGAGACCACTGGGGAGACCCAGATGCAGATGGGAGGATAATATTAAGATGGATCTTAATGAAGTGGGATGTGGGGGTATGGACTTGATTGAGCTGGCTCAGGATAGGGACAAATGGCAGGCATTTGTGAATGCGGTAATGAAACTTCGGGTTCCATAAAATGGTGGAAATTTCTAGACTAGCTGAAAACCAGTTTCTCAAGAAGGACTCTGCTCCATGGAGTAAGTAACTAAGTATAAGAGCTTGTGAGTGTCATCTGCTGTTTGATCGAGAATTGTTTATTCCCATTCACTGTCTAAAATGCGTAAGTTATGTACTGGACCATAATGGTGTCTGTTTTTTGTATGGCTGTGAAACTTGCATACGGGGAAGAAAATATGCTGAGGGCATTAGAGAACAGGGTGCTGGAGAAGATATTTGGGCTTAAGTGGGAAGGCAGAGGAGGAGAATGGGGATAGTTACATAATGGGCTTCATGATTTGTATTTGTCCACAAATATTATTAGGTTGATTGAATATGGGAGAGTGAAGTGGGTGGGCAATGTGGCACATATAGGTAGAAGAGACATTGCATAGAAGGTTTTGGTGGGGAAGCCTGAAGGAATGGCACCACTTTGAAAATCAAGACATGGCTGAGGGGATAATATTAAAAAGGATCTTAAGGACATCGGATGGGAGGGTTTGAACTGGATTGATCTGGCTCAGGATAGGGGCACGTGGCAGGGCTAATGTAAAAGCTGTAATGGATCTTGGGGTTCCATTAAATATAGGGTATTTCTTGACTAGCTGAAGGAACTTTTAGTTTCTGAAGACCCATTTTTCTCCATGGGGTTAGCTAGGGTAGACTTTTATTGAGGCTCTTGATTTTTATTTAATTTTTTTAAATGTGTTTGACAGTCATTAATGGCCCTTAACGTTATTTTTGTATATTGTGTGTTTATCCAGATGTGATGTTCACATATACTGTATGTAAGGGTGAGATCTCAGCCATAGATTATATAATTGTATGTATGGCTACAGCTGTTTAATTTCATTTTACATTTTCTGATGCATATAGCCTGATGATGGCTGCTTTGTGCAGCTGAAACTTGCAGCTACCATTGGATTAGCTGCAATAAAAGTTATGTGACAATGGATAAAGTCCTTACTATTTTGCATTCTACAAGCATAGCAGGGATGTTACACCTTAAGGGTATCTTTGTTTGTTTGTTTGGCACTCATTCATTCATTTGTTAATGGGTAGACTTGTATAGGGACATCAGTGACCTTAAGAAGGTTTACCAGCCTAGAACCATTGTAGTAAAGGATGAAAAGGGTGGTTTTGTTGCAGACTTCCACAGTATTTTGGCTAGGTGGAGGAGCCATTCTTTAGCTGTTGAATATACGTGGGGGTTAGTGATGTTAGGCAGACAGAAATACTTACAGCAGAACTACTAGTGCATGATCCCAGTACCTTTGAATTTGAGGTAGCTGTTGAAAAGCTAAAGGTACACAAATCACCAGGTACTGAGCAAATCCCAGCAGAATTAATTAATGCAGGGGGTAGAACAAAGCACTGTGAGATCCACAAACTTATTAGATCTCTTTGGGGTAAGGAGGAGTTGAGTGGAAAGAGTGAATCAGTTTATCTGTTTATAAGAAGGGTGAAAAACAGATTGTAATAATTATAGAGGCATATCACTTCCATCAACTATGTAAAAGATTTTATTTAACATCCTGCTGTCAAGGTTACCTCCATATGTGGAGGAGATTTTTGGTAATCATCATCGTGGATTTTAACACCACAGGTCAACTACTGATCACACATTCTGCATTTGTCATACTTGAGAACAAATGGGAATACAGTGAAGCAGTGCATCAGCTATTCATAGACTTCAAGAAAGCTTAGATTCAGTTAAGAAGGAGGTCTTGTGTAATATTCTCTTTGAGTTTGATATCCTTATGAAACTAGTAAGGCTAATAAAAATGTGTCTGAAGGAAATCTATACCAAAGTCTGGGTAGGCAAATGCTTTATGAGTGCTTTATCGCTATTTCTTTTCATTTTTGCTTTAGAGTATGCCATTGGGAGGGTTTAGGTTGGCCAGGATGGCTTGAAGTTAAATGTTAGCCTTCAGCTTTTGGTTTATGCTGATGGTGGTAATATGTTGGGTGCAAGCATACATAATATAAAGAAAAACATGCCTTAGTAGTTGCTAGTAAGGAGAATGGAGTAGGAAGTAAATGCTGATAAAACTTGGATATGTCTTGAGATCAAAATGCAAGATGAAGTCATACGTTAATGATAGATAATACTTCCTTTGAAAGGGTGGAACAGTTCAAATATTTGGGTACAAAATGGAGTAAAATTCTATTCAGGAAGTAATAAAGAGCAGACTGAAGTCAGGGAATGCTTGTTATCATTTGCTGCAGAACCTTTTGTGTTCCAGTTCTCTGTCGTAAAATATAAACATTAAGTTATACAGAACTATAATTTTGCTTGGTTGTGTGTGAGTGAACCTTGGTCGCTCACATTACGGGAGGAACATGGGCTGAGGGTGTTTGAGAATATGGTGCTGAGGAGGATATTTGGGCCCAAGAGGGGCGAGGTAACAGGGGATTGGAGGATACTGCATAGTAAGGAGCTTTATGATCTGTACCCTTCACCATATATTATTCGAGGATCAAGTAGAGAAGAATGAGATAGGCGGGGCATGTAGCACTTATGGGAGAGAGGTACATACGGGATTTTGGTGGGGAAACCTGGGGGAAAGAGACCACTTGCAAGACCTAGGCGTAGATGGCGTGATAATATTAACCTTTTAAACGCCCAGTTAAATCGCATTTGCCATTTGCTGGCATTATTAGGATCTCACCGTATTTTCCACGTTGGCGGGTTAAGGGTTAAGATGGATCTTCAGGAAGTGGTATGGGGGGGGGGGACATGGACTGGATTGATCTGGCTGAGGATAGGGACAGGTGGCGGGCACTTGTGAATGCGGTAATGAACCTATGGGGTCCATAAAATGTGGGGGATTTCTTGACTAGCTGAGAACCGGTTGGCCTCTCAGGAAGGACTGTGTTCGTTGGAGTATGGGTTGCAGCTGATGAACAAAGTGCCAATAAGCGGCAGTAAACAATGCCTGGAAGTTATATGCGTTGTTAACACAATGGGTTTGCAGGAGCCAGACTAATCCTATGAACGTCATTTCGATTTATGAGATTGTGAAAGTTTTCTTTTTTTAAACCGGCGACGGTGCTTTTGGTAGGGCTAGTGGCGTCGACTGGAGATAGATCTGGTGGGTGAACATTGAAGTGAAGAGGGTTGGGGGTGGCGCCTGGTTGCCGGACAACATTGAGGCAAGGGGTGCTCAGAAGCGCGGGAATAGACATCGATAAAAACAAGTTCAATACCCCTCATGTTTGTTTGCTCCGTTCTTTGTTATTTCCGAATTGAAGAACCCGTTCACGTACCTTGTTCAGGGGTCTTTTATGTAGTTAGAATTGCGTTTGAGAGTTTTTCATAGTGCCAGAAGAGGTCTGTCCGGTATTTGTTGTAACAGCGGTGACTGTAGTGACAGTTGTGTTGCAGGACCAGCTACCGCGTAAAACTGATGTCATAGTTAACCGTTTAAACGACCAATTAGGTCCCATCTGCCATTCGCTGGCATTATTAGCAGCTCACCATATTCTCCACGTTAGCAGGATAAGGGTTAATCACTTCTTTTTATTCCAACTAAATGCACATAATATGTCAAATACATTGGATTTATCACCAGCCTAATCCTAGTAATTAACCAACTTAATGCACAGATTCTTGTTTTATAATAACTTTATTATATGCCTCTTCATGTTTCGAGCACTATGTGCTCATCATCAGGAGGTCAAAATTGTATTATACAGCATCTGGTCCTCTCTCAACCTGTGCACGGGACGGCCACCTACAGGTTTGGTGATACACTTGTTCAATTTACAATGCCTTTATAATCTTTGTAACAATATGTATTTCTTCTTTCTGTATCTTAAAAATGTTAGTTAAAATCATTAACCGTAGCTCATTTATATCCGTTGGCTCCTGCTATTTATTATGTATATTGGCAATGTAGCGGCTTCGGTGGTCTAGAGGTAGCGTGCTGGCCTTTGGTACCCAAGTTCAAACCCGGCCGATGCCGTCGGATTTTTAGGGCGAAAAAATCCTCAGCACGCCTTCCTTCGGAGGGGAAGTAAAGCCGTCGGTCCCATGTCGTAGATCTGCGGCATGTAAAAGATCCCTAAATTTACGTGGAAGTTGGAATTTAGGCAAAATTACTACCTTTCACTGCTAGGATCTCTCGCGTCGCTGCGGACGCAGAGGCACGTGGTGGCGAAAGTGGGAACGTCTAAAGGCGGGGGAAAGCAATGGCAAACTACCCCCAAGAACTTGCCTAGGATGCAGCGTGCCAAGAGCCACATCGGTTCCATAACCGGGCTCTGGTTCCTGCCGGACCGGCCTCTAGAGCTGAATACTAATGAATGAATGAATTGGCAATATATGTGTTCCCTGTATCCAGCTGTGTTTGGGTCCGTAATGGTGTAGGGATCTTGAGAGGACCCCGTTCCTCTTGTTATGTTGTTCCTCTATCGTGTTGTGCTGGGTAGTGTCTGATTGTGAAGACTTCAAGAACGCACGGTGTGGAAAGCCGTAAAAATAATTACTTTTCTGTTCATACCGTGCATATTGAATAATAAATGTTTATTATTATGCCAAATATGCACAAATATACGCTGTAAATTTATATTAAATTGCTCCGACATGTTTCGGTGTTAATACACCATCTTCAGTGAGTTTACAAGTTGTGTTAGCTGAAGTTATGAATTATTAAAATGATAAAATTCAATATAGTAATGTGTTGCCATGATAAAATGTTGGTAAATGTGGCCGCATATGTAATTCCTGGTTAGGTGTGTGTGTGTGTGGTGCGGAGTAAACTCCGCACCACCACATTTTTTCACCTCCATATGTTATACGGCGTTGAATTTAAACATTATTATTTTGAAAAGGTCAAACGATTGCAGCTGTGGGCTGTGGTCAAACCTTTTCTTAGCATCTGCGTGGCAGCGTTGAGGAAAGCCACAGGAAACACCAGGATTGGAAGCTGTTACCTCACCAAGTAGGAACCACTTGAAAGCGACGTCGTCGCAGCTGTGTTTCCTGGACAAAAACATCTAAGACAATAAATAACAAGTTAGGAAATGTGCACATATAGTAAACATTTCTTTTGCTCTGTTGTCTCGCAAATTGTGACATTTAATGGTAAAGCACTTTCTGGTCTGAGTTCCGTGAAACACAGAAACGCTGTGATATGTGTTCGGCGAGTGAGGCCCTGAAATGTGCACAGAATAACATGTACGTTGTTCAATATTAATCACCACTGGAGGGGGAGGGGGGTGGGGGTGGGGGCAAATTTTGGTTAAAGTAAATCGAAGTGGTATTTCATGACAATACTCGTATGTTCAGCACTCCACTGTGTGTTTCGTGCCTACAGACGGACGGACGGCAGTGCGGGGAATAAAGGGAACGAGAGTAATGCAAGTCATTTGGAGAATATTTTAAAGAAAAAGAAGTGGTTTATTGGCAGTGGAAGTGGGCCTTTGGAGACGGCAAGGAACGTGAATATATATATATAATTCGGTATCACGTAATTGGTAAAAGTTCACTTAACAGAATTCTCATCTTCAGGTTGTAAGAACAGCACGGTACAGAAATTCCACAAGAATGGCAGACATCAGATTATGCAAACATGCTCGAGTGGATGCACCAAGAAAGAGGAAGGTGGGAAGACCAGGCGGATGAAGGGGATCGTCCATGCAGTGACAGAGGAAGGGGCAGAAATTAGGAGAGTGGATGGAAGCGAAAGTGACGTTAGTGACCGGAGTGACATGAGCAGTTCGTCGTTACTCTCTAAACAGCACGATGCAAGGTCATTGGTTGAGGCATCGCCAGCTGAGCTGTTGCATGCACTGAGGTATTGACCAGCGTGACCATCGGTACGGTTTTTGGAGAACAAACATCTGAAAGAAGTAAGTGGTGGACACACTGTTTGTTCACCAAGAACACACATTGAATTTTTATTTCAGGGGACTTTCCTAGGCTACAGCAGGTAATTATGCAGAGGAGCTGTAGCAGAGGATGATAGAGGGATACGAGTTAATTCCAAACAATCCTGGAAATTTTGAGCTTCAATGTTTGCGCTGTGTGGGAAAATAAGGACATGTGGATATGGTTTTTGTAATTTGTTGTCAACACAGCGATTTGTAAATAAAGCCTGCCCTGTTGTTGTGTTTACAGTTTATTGTTTATCTTTATTCAGAAGTAAAATTGCCTGTAACCTTAAACGTGTATATCTCACTGAATGCAACAGTGGCACAATCCAAAAATTTACCCATTTGGAGTTCACTCTACGAGTGGGCTAATAAACATAACTACGTGTTTTTTTTATATGTTTTGCTGACCGTGCATCTCAGTATAATCTTAGCAATTGACCAACTTAATGCACAAATTCTTGGTTTATAATAAGTTTATTATTTTCCTCTAAATGTTTCGAGCACCGTTGTGCTCATCATCAGGAGGTCAAATTGTATTATGCAGCATCTGGTATCGTCACACACTGTAGGTACCAGATGCTGCATAATACAATTTGACCTCCTGATGATGAGCACAACGGTGCTCGAAACATGTAGAGGAAAATAATAAACTTATTATAAACCAAGAACTTGTGCATTAAGTTGGTCAATTGCTAAGATTATAACTACATACGACAATAATGCCCTCTAGCGGGGTTTGTTTTCAATAACATGTGTGCTGCTACTGTGGGATGTAGTTGTTATAGTTTTTAGCCCAGTCGTAGTATTAACTCCAAATGGCAATTTTTTGGTTGTGCCAATATTGCATTCAGTGAGCGATATATGAGTTATTCGTTGTTTGCATGAACGTGCCCCTGAAATGGCTCTATATTGAAATTATTGACGGATTCTAAGCTTTTAAGATGAGGGCGTGTGATTTTTTCATATAAATTTTGGAGTTTTATGTATATAATCAGGAACATCAGATAACCGGCCGGGGGGGGGGGTGGCTCGATAACCCTACCGCCCCCATAATTTTTAGCGATTTTACCCTGATGTCTCGTTACATCGTCAGACGAACGGGATCCAGTCTGGAAGAAGCAACAAATTTCAGTCATAAGGTTCGTCATCCCCGCTGTGTTTATAATAAACTACATTGGAGTGTATGTACTTGTCTAACACAACTATATGATGGTAGAGATACGTATATAATTTATTACATAAAGAACAACTACATGTTTCGGCCCTTTACATTGACCATCGTCAGGTTGATAAATCAAAAAAACTTAGTAAGCAGCTATACTCGACTTGTGTGGGTTGTATACAGTGGGGAGGTAAGAGGTGAAGTGGGTACGAGATCTGGCATGTGTTGTGTAGGATGGGTGGTGTGGGTACAGGGGTTCTGCTGTTATATGCTATGTCTAGGTTAATGTAGTTGGATCTATGGTATCATCTTATGTTTGTAGAGATTATATGTACATGTACACTTAGCTTATAAATATACAGTGTGCAACTTTATATAAATTTAGTATTTATAGATATAGTACTGTAACTATAGATACTACATTTATAATCATATTGTGTATAGTCTTAGATGAATGAACCCACTATAACTATAGAAACTACATTTATATAAAGTTGCACACTGTATATTTATAAGCTAAGTGTACATGTACATATAATCTTTACAAACACAAGATGATACCATAGATCCAAATATATTATCCTAGAATAGCATATAACAGCAGAACCCCTGTACCCACACCACCCATCCTACACAACACATGCCAGATCTCGTACCCACTTCACCTCTTACCTCCCCACTGTATACAACCTACACAAGTCGAGTATAGCTGCTTACTAAGTTTTTTTCATTTATCAACCTGAAGATGGCCTATGAAAAGGGCCGAAACATGTAGTTCTTCTTTAAGTAATAAATTATATACATATCTCTACCATCATATAGTTGTGTTAGACAAGTATATACACTCCAATCTAACAAATTTTAGTATTTTATATGTTTCTCTATGAATACAGCACATATTGTATGATATAGCACCAGGCTTTCTTCTTTTATTTTACTAGATGGCCATGAATATTTCCCATCACGCACATTGTCTTTTAACCCTGTGAAAGATAATAAGACTACAGGCTGTATGGGTCCCCTACACCCCATCCAATGGGACCCGCCGCTCCACGAGGTCTGTGGGAACCTCGTCTATGTCACTGATGTGTGCGTTCGTATTATTTCAGAAATCATTATGTAAAAGACCCATGGACATGACCTTACCACCAACCCATATATATATATTCGCGAAATGCTAAACGTGAGCTCGAGACGCACTGAATATAAATACGACTTATAAGCTTATATGTCGTGTTTTCTTCACGTAAACGAAATGCTGATCACATACACGAGAAAAGCGAAGCCTACACTACACCATACGTTTGTGGAATAAGGTATTATGTTTGTATTAAGAGCCCAGTGTTCTGCAGCCTGGCGGAAAGGTAGCAACGTTTCTATGGAAAGGTAACGAATATATTGATGCAAAAACTACACTTTCTATTTTAAATTAAAGAGTGCACTTGTGGCTACATGTTTCGGCTCGTGTTAAGCAATCTGTTTTAAACACATCTGTATTAAACACATAGCAGCAATTGGTTGTTAATAAACAAATGTGTTTTATCTATATTTATTGGTCTGT
>Ga0131853_10022588_pt1 | contig 11376 bp, 9 predicted proteins | sample TergutLab28metaG_FD_92764 | JGI IMG/M metagenome (GOLD analysis project Ga0131853, IMG submission 92764) | Labiotermes labralis P1 segment gut microbial communities from Petit-Saut dam, French Guiana - Lab288 P1 (version 2) (version 2) | ecosystem: Host-associated > Arthropoda: Insects >...
ACATGTTTCGGATCACAAGGGATCCATCATCAGGGAGCTTTATACAGTGCTTGGCTAAAATTACAGTAATGGTTCTATCGTGTCCGTTGACATGGACGTAGTCGGTGTTATGGCAGCATATTTTAAAAATCTGGAATAATTCTAACCGTATCTACGAATTATATATTAGTGCATCTGTTGGATAATAAAGTGTTTTAATCGTCATTGATGCACGGTACAAACACGAAGATCAATAAGTATATGTTTGTGTCGTTCCTGCAGCCTCGCACGTGAAAGCCCAGATCCATTTTTTGGCAGTGCTTAGCATCGCATTTTTTGGCATCATTCTGGCCGTTCAGATTTGGAATTTACACGTCTGGTGTTGGTTTCCAGTTTTGTGCTTTTAATTATGGTCTTGTTGAAAAGTATAACTCAGCTTTTCTGCTGTCATTCGATATTAAGGATTTATGACTAATGGGTTTACCGTTTGACCGAAATTAAATTCTGATGACAGTCATATGGCCTTTGTCGATTCTGTCTAATTAGGTGTAATTTTGTTGCTTATTATGCTTCCTGTTTTAGCTGTTTAGCAATAGTGTTAACTGCATGCGAACTGCTGAGGTGTTGTGTAGTTATCGGAGGTTATCACTGCTGAATTAGTTCCTGTGTCAGATAAACATTTTGATATCCGCGATTAAAAAATACAGGAATTGTATTCGACGTACTTTGAGATTCACCCCTTGATTTTCCAGGAAATGTTCTTTTTCACGCTCCGTTGCTCGTCCTGTCAAATATTGCAATCACATCGTCACAGGACGGCCATTTTGTTTGTAATGCATGTTCTTTGCAGGATCGAAATGTGAACGAGACGTGTTTTGATACGTGCAACAAGAATACAGTCTTAGTAATGTTATCAAGGGACATGAATTTTGTGTTCCCTAGCGACAGGGACAGGGCCGCCCTGCGTAGCTGCATTTTGTGTAGACTAAGTTACAGTGCGGTGTATTTGTATGTGCTGTTAGCAACACATAGAAGCTCGCCGTCTTTGGCACGTTTGGTTTTGTAAGGCGGGTTCGAGAAATTACTGAAAGCGTCTACTGGCTTCGTCATATCTGTCTTGTCTCTCTGCTGTTCGACGGTCCGCAAGGAACAACTCGGCTCCCCCTGGACGGATTTTCGTAAAAATTCATGTCTAAGGATTCTTGGAAACATCTGTCGAGAAAATTCAGATTTTACTAATTTCTGATTAGTGTAATCGGTACTGTACATGAAGTCGTAGGTACGTTAGTGATCACATCTCGCTGAGTTCTTCTTGGAATGAGAAGCTTTTCGTACAGAAACTGTAGAGAAAACCAAAACCCACATTTAAGTCCCATAACTTTCTCCAGAAAATCGTGCAGTTTACCAGATAATGTGGAAAAATATGATAGAGCCGGAGAGGCCACAGATGACAATATCGTACGGCGCATGCGCTTTGAATGCTGGATACTTAAGGCTACAAACGCACAGTCAGAATATTTAATACGCATTGATTTTACACGACAACAGTGGTTACGCGGGCGCTGCTGAATGTTCCATTGTAAGTACATTGCCCGTCTTGTGTGTAGTATATACACTATAAATAAATTCGTCTTCAAATTTCTGTCTGACATTTACGTCATAACTCTAGATTATTCTACGTTATAGGCTGTAGGTATTCGTTCTCTGTGAACAACTTATCTTGAAGTTTCAGGTCTCCTTGGATGTTACGTCATATCTATTGGTTAACTCCGACGTTTCGAAGCATCTGTTGCCTCCATACTCGGGGTGATTCGAGACCCTCACATGTCACAGCTAATCTTTCTCGTGGCTAGCCTCGGTAAGCAGAACCGTTGAACGCCTTATAACGTTGCATGACATTTTTATGCATACTGTTTCTATACACATGTGTGTGTATAGATATATTTCAGAGTTGTGGCGTGCAACGAGCTGAAGCCTTCCGTATCGACATGACTTATCCATTTGTAACTGACATCCTACGGACACTTTTTGCCCACTAATCGCCCCGAAATGACATGAAATAAGCCAGAAACGATCTCCGGAAAGGCAGTAAGTAGCCATAATGTATATCTGACGTTTTGTATGCGGCGAATAAACGTTTGTATAATAAGCCTTATTTGTGTGGTAATAAATTGGACTGAGCCGCTGTCACAGAACTGCGGTTGCTGGAGTCAGCAGAGCGTTTGGGCGAAGAATATCCTTGAGAAGATATTAGCCTACGTAGGGGGACAGTGGTTTTAGGGAAGAGAGGCGTGTTCTGGGAAATGACACGATGTTGATTGGCTTGATGCCTTAGAAACGTCGTAAAACATTTACAGGGCGTTGTATTTCACAAGACTTGACACTTCACTAGCGATGCTGCCTTTGATACATGCGTGGATATGTGGATGGGTAGACAGTTAAAAATGGCTGAAGAGGTAGGTAGGTAGGTGGACAGATAAATGTTTGGGTGTTACGGACGGGCAAATACCAGTGTCATCTTCCTCACCAGTTCGATAGTCTGCCTGCTCTATGCGCCGTGCCGTATGTTCTTGCAGCTGGTGGTTCCATTGCTCGTTCTTTTGGTCACCTGAAGGACGCATATTGGAATCCTGACACTTCGTTCTTTGTAAGCAGTTTACTTCTCCCGTGACCTACCCTGTCCGTTTATCTCCTACTGTGCCTCACATTTACCCATGTTACGAATCCAGTTTCCGATGCCCTTCTGTTGTCTTTTGTTGTTTCAAGCAGCATTTCCGGTTCTAGTCCAATTCCCAGCACAAGCAGTGGCTTCTCCCCTCGCCGACGCGTCCACAACGGCTGTTCGTACCGCAATGGGCTGCTTGGGCTATTGCAGAGGTGGTAAAGCGGCTAATCGAGAAGCTGAATAATCAATGTTCGTGTGTTTTGTGGTTAATAATGCGTGGAGCCCGACCTCCACTCACTAATACAAGCAGTTTATTTTGTTCTTTGTGTTTTGGTTCTGCTGAAGATTCATCTGAAACCCCGGTAACCACTACCACGCAGTGGCGTTTCGTGGGACGTCGTGGTTCGGCTGCGACCAGAATTATGTGGTTGATCAGAAGGGCTTGATACAGCAGTTGTTTAAGGACAGCCACTCAACCACTTTGTCTCGTGTAGGCAGCAGGGTTAAATTTTCTCAGTGCCATTTTCCCGTGTTTGATGACTGAGAAGTAACCAAATCAGGTGTTGCACGACCTAAATTCTTAATTGCAGTGTTCTTGACGGGAATTGATTGCGAGAAATCGATGGCTTGTTAATACTTCGCGCTGTTCTTGTTCATGTTTTTCTTAAAATGGCAACTGCTGAAATCAGAACATTCGTAAATATACGTAATAGTGGTTATCGAAATGTCAGCGCTTGATTTGCCAGGAGAAAGAAAATCAAGCACTTGGAAGTCGTCATTGCAGCGCCCTCTGGCTGCACTGGCTGCATCGCACCCGCATGCCTAGCTCCGTGAGTCTCTCCACTACTCGCACTAGCTGTGCTAAAGCCACCGCGCTCGGTCTGGGTAGGGCATAGCCCGCTCCGATCTCCGCTGCGCGTGGAGTTCGTCGCGAGTATTTGAAGTTGAAGTGATTTCATTCATGTTATTCTAAAGAATGTGCAGATCTCGAAACGAAACCTATTATTCGTATATATTTTTTCTTGAAATTTCTGCCCCTCCCCCCCCCCCCGAGTTTGGGGGAGTGGGGGGGGGGGGGTTGCTGCCGCACCCCCGGACAAGCCGCCCGTGTTTCCATTCTACATGGTGTCACGACCCAGAAGATCACAGTATATGAAGAGGTAAGGATTTTTGTGATGTACTGAAATATTTGTAAAGTGATTTCATACACCGGAACAAATACTCAATCACGTTGAACTACGCCAGAGTCCCTGTTAAGACTCGTGGGCTGGCGCGAGCCGACATTGCTGACAGACCACTGGCTGCAGGCACGCGGTGTGACCACCAGGCATGCCGTACAGTGTGAAGCAGATGCTGTTTTTTTTTTTATTGATTGGTCTGGCGTAAGGAACGACATGATGGAGGGATTACTGTCACGCTGCTTTCGTTATGTTGTCTGTACTGGACCGGGCACGTCTCACTGGTGAGTGTATTACAGCCTGGCCAACTGCAGGCACAGTACACAATGAGGAGACAACCCGAAATGATGGCCTCGTTATTTCCGTAGTGTCCAAGTTATGTGACGTGTATCCGGTAGCATGGGTTATGACGTGCTGGTTACGCCTGGCATTAATGGCTGTGGCTGTCGACCGGCGGATAGATGTGTTGAAGCTTACCCACTTCCCCAAGGGACTCTGTGGTGTACGGCTTCCTTTTGTGGTAATATCAGTGTCATTCAGTTCGGTTTTGCGATCCGATCAGTGGCGTTTGTACTTAGAGCACTGTGTCATAGCTGGCTAAATCTTCGTTGGCCGCGTGCGTGCGTGCGCACGTGTTCAGTTGTTGCTGTGACTCCAGCGACATACGGGTTTCTGTTGTGATTTTCGTTGTGTCCACGGGCTGGCTCTGTTTTACCGTCAGCGGCGCCTGAATAATGCATCATCGACGTGCAGCTGGCTTGTACGTATCACAGACGGGCTTCATTCATTTCTACATTCCCGGTGACGTAGCTTAATGTTCATCTCAGTGACATGCAGATTCATGTCGTGACTATCAGTGGCGTGTGGACTATCAGCCTTATGCATCAGCGGCGTGCAGTTTTGTTCAGCTTGTCGGTAAGTAGTTTACGTTGTTCAGTTTGGTCTGGTCAGTTTCAACTTCCCTTTATATTCGTGTTCGTGTCGTCCCCGTTAATGTTGTGAACTTGTGACGGGCGTAAGAAGTTTGAGCACTAGCTCTCATAGAAAATCGAATTCAGTCAGTTGTTGCGTTGTTCCGTTCCACGTGGGCCTACGTGACATCAAGCAGGTCATTACAGTACAGCGTCCTTCCATCATATGAATGATATGAGGTACATGCAGGGGCCTGCATTTGCATCAGCCTGGTAACCATATCTAACATGGCGTCAGTGGCGTACTTTCCGTATGTATTGTGTATTTGTCCTTTCTCGTGTTTTTTGTTATGGACCTGTAAGTCCATCTTTATTCCATCCATGGCTTGCAGTTTTCTGTTCTGTACAAATATATATGCATTTTATTGGTAACAATACCTTAGAAGTTCCTGGCATTGTGTTTGTAAGCATGCACCAATCATACATGAGTGGTAGGCAGTTTTTCCACCTTGTGTAGTGCGTGACGTGATGTGCATAGACAGTCTGGCTTAATGGTTCCTTATTGCATGTTGGCATTTAGTGCCTAGTGATTGTTGGGACAACCGTGTTTGAGTGTTCCAGACACAGATAAGTTCATTATGTGAAGATACGACAAAACCTGTCTTGGTTTTGATTATAAGAATGTTAAATGGCACGGATCGTATTTGGTTTGTTGTATTGTCACCTGTCATGAGCGACGGTAAGGTGTTTGGGGAGTTTTTTGCCTAATTAGTCCTTTATATTTAGCTTTTTAAATCCTGGCGGTTACTGTATGTACCACAAGTCTAAACATAAAAAATTCTACATTCTTCCCACAATATTTATATATCTTTTGTACGTGTCTCGGAACAACATCGAAGTTTTCCCAATACAACCCTGAATGACCGGCTTTTATAACCGAGGAGGCAAGTGTTTACTGCGCGGTACGACTTGTGCCTTTCAATTAAACGGACCACGTTTCGTCCTTAAATGGTTTTTTTTGCCCCCATTTCCTTTTTTTTCCCACAGGCATTTATTACAATTTAGATTCTCTCTTCTTTTCAGTTTCGTGTTCTCTTCCCCCCCGCCCCCCAGTCATCGTAGTGATCAGGTAGCGAACTGATCGGCCGAGGCATTGCGGCCTGATTCCTTGCAGGGACACGTGACTTTTCTACGAACCGTTGTATCCATTTCATGGGCCGTCCTGGTGGTTAAAGAGCAGCTAAGGTCAAGAACTAATAGTTCTAGACCTTAGCCGCTCTTTAGCCTACTCTGCTTGACTGTATGTTTTCCTCTCACCCTTACATCGTACCTCGACAGACTTTCATGAAATGAAAACTGTGTATAGATTTCCTTTTATGGTTCTGATTGAAAGTTTTGTTAATTTCAGATGTAAATGTGCCATGAATGTGGCTTGTAGCCGAAACCTGACTGTGTGTTTAAAAGACGTGCTGTTATTTGTTAATAATGTCTGAGATGTCTTATTGACAAGCCGGTCCCAGTAGCCGCGCGGTCTAAGGCGTAGGTCTGCGGCCGCTCGCCTACTGAGATCGTGGGTTCGAATCCCATCGGGGGCATGGATGTTTGTCTGTTGTAAGTGTTGTGTGTCGTCAGGTAGAGGTCTCTGCGACGAGCCGATCACTCGTCTAGAGGAATTCTACCGACTGTGGCGCGTCGTTGTGTGTGATCTAGAAACCCCAAGAATGAGGAGGCCATGGCCCGCGTTGGGCCGCAGCGCCACAGGGAAAAAAAAATGTCGTATTGACACTTGTGTAATTATAATGTCATTAGGACACCAGTTAAATTGCTCTTGATGCAGACCTGTGCAGAGTTCGAGCCCAAGGCCGTTGTTACCGACCATGTAAGACATGCATGGATGTGCGACTCCACCGTCGCCTGATCCTCCTCCTCTCCGGCAGCACCTGTTGTCAATCATCATCATCATCTCTCTCTCTCTCTCTCTCTCTCTCTCTCCTGTTCTCCTAATTAACATTCCCCAGCAGAACCTTTTGGCTTGATCTCTTTCTACCCTCTGCAGTGCTGAGGGAGGGAGCGAGCGTTTTGTAATTTGTACTGTACGTGTTGTAATCGTCTGTTGCCATCTTTATTGGGTCGGGAAGGAAAGTAGGGATTTTGTATATTCGTTTCAGGCAAATTCATTATACCTACTGTATTATATTGTGGACATTATACTTTTCATGTTGTATCTAGCACGTTATGTCTAGCAAATTATACTTTGTGCATTGTGCCTTGTACACGGTACCTGACACATTACACATTCAACCTGAGTCATTGTACGTTGTACATATTACCTTGCACACAGTACGTTTCACATTATGCCCTGTACATGATAGCTTCCTTTCGCATTATATCTTGTACACTACACCTTGCGCGTAAATATATCTTATTTATATTGAGTGGAATTGACGAAATCGCAGCGGTGTTCGAAGGCAGACCATTACTATTGTGGCAATAATTATCCAACAAAATGCAACAGAATACACTTTATTTAAATCTGTAAACCGCTCTACACGTTTCGGGTGGTATTTCACCCATCATCAGGAGCTCATAACACTGTATCTACAGCTGGATGAGAACTCAGTTCCCGCCCAGCCACGTTCACGACAGGTAGCAAGCAGTAACGGTCTCATTAATGCCAGATACTGTAGATACAGTGTTATGAGCTCCTGATGATGGGTGAAATACCACCCGAAACATGTTCAGCAGTTGACAGATTTAAATAAACTGTTTTCTGTTGCATCTTGCTGGATAATTATTACCATATGACACGATGCACGGTCCATTGAACATACAGTTACTGTTGTTTTGAAATTTTATATCGAAATACTGAACGCATTTCTGTTAATTGTAATTCTTCCACGTTAAGCAGTAGCTGCTGTGCTGAGCGTGCTGCTGTGTTTTGTACACGCGCGAACTGCATTGCTCTCTTACCTTGGCCCTGAAAGGGCCGAAACTTGTAGGAGATTATAATAGTTTAAATAGTAATTAGCACAGCTGGCTATTAGTGTGCTTTGTTGGGCTCGTGCATGGAGAACACGGATAATACAAAAATAATTAAAGGATTTGTTTTCCATTTCTGCTCACTCTGTTAATAACATCAGCTCTGCGCGGCACGCACCAGTCGACTGGAACGTAAGCGGTGCGTGACACGGATCGGTGATAAGGCATGCGTGATCACGTTGCATTCATGCGCGTTTTCGTAACAAAACACAACCACACAGTACCATTCTCAGTCAACTGTTGCGCGATCTAGGAATAATGGGTAACGCTTTACGCATTCATTGATGCGTGGTTCTTGACAACCAAGAGCCTACTGCTTCTTCGATCCCCACGGCAGAGAGGCTTCTGTTGTACTGTTGTAAAAAATGTTTCAGTAGAGAAATCGTCGTCGCTGTCTCATCCAGGGCTGTGCTAGCCGGCCGGTGAGTGCCGACCATTGCGCAGCCGACAAATCATTCCATCAGCAGTCTACTGTGCTGTGTTGTATTGTTATGTGTACCTTTCATTTCTGTAACGTCGCATTCCCAGCCATACAGTTTACAGGCAAGTTGCACTTCATTTTAACCTCTACTGCAATGTTTTGCAATATTGAGCTGTGATTGTGTAACACTTTAAAGAATTTAACAATACACCCAATGTACATACAACGTACCATTGAGGCGCGTTCGTGCAACCATTGTTGCAGTGGAAGAGCAATGAGTATTACATATTCTGAGTGTGTGTCTGTATCCTTAGGTATCCAGTACCCAATGCACATGCACCAATATTGTCGTCTGTGGCCTGCCCTGCTGTACAGTATTTTTCCACGTTATCTCATAAAGGGCACGATTTTCGGAAAAAGGTTACTGATCAAAATGTGTGTTTTGATTTTCTCTACAAGTTTTGTCTGAAACATTTCTCATTCTAAGAAGAAATGAGCGAGATATGATCAAAAATGTATTTCGGTCTTCATGTAAAGTACCCGTCACTCTTGTCCGCATTAAGTGAAACTTGAATTTTCTCGACGGTTTTTTTTTCAAAAACTCAAATATCAAATTTCATGAAAATCCATACAGTGGGAGCCGAGTTGTTCCATGCGGACAGACGGACGGACGGACCTTCATGACGAAGCTAATAGTCGCTTTTCGCAATTTTGCTAACGCGCCAAAAAACGCCTACTCTGTACTTTGCATGTGATGTTAAATTGCTGCGGGATTATAAAAAAAAAACAGAACTGTAAATTGAGATGTAGGCCAGAAAATACACCTGAAACGCGCCTGTAAAATATTATAAAGGAAGATGTGGTAAATTGTAATAATTGTTATGTAATTATCCAGCAGCCACCACGGGCTGCAATAGTAGGCCTGCCTCAAATTACACGAAATCAACCTCCGTCTACATTCATTATTATTTTTATCAGTCAACCTGCAGTTCGAGCTGCTGACAGCATCGTCAAATAAGCCACAAATCAATCAATGAATGTACGGCCACCACAGAAATGTTGCCTTTTAACGTTAACAGGTCTAATTTAGCTTCACCATGACGTTACGGACTTCTAGATGTGCCGCAGTTGGTAGCACATATAGTTCATTTCTTAGTTTTCGGCCTGTGGAAATTTCTAGTAGAAGGCTAAGAGCGAGTCTCTGCAGCGATGGCGAGTTTGCGGACGAATGGAAACAACACACTTTGTTGTCTCACCTATATAGTAGGCCCGTCCGCCAGCGCTGCTTCTTCGGTCAGAAGATAATAACAGTCTCTTTGACTGCATCACACAGACGCCCGAGTCCATTTGGCCGAACGAAATGTAGAGAAGCGCAGCGGGTAAGTTTGCTGCGTGGCGTTGCATAGGGAAAAGTGTCGTATAACGGTCACTCTGCAGTTTCAAAGTACTCTACAGGACAACCTTCAAGCTTTGTTGCCACCACCACTCCTGTGCCTCTCGTCACCTATTCTGCGCAGACACGCGGCATGATTCTTGGCAGGAAGTATAGGTGAGATCTAGCGTTTCAATAACGCAGACGTTGAATTGTTTGTTGCCTGCTTGATTAACATAACGTGTTTTCTTACAGTACATCGTGTTGGACGTGGTGTTTGGTGACTTGGTGACGTGGGAAGTAACAGTACTGGCCTTCTGGATGAACTGTTGCCTGTTTATTGCAACAGCTGATGGAACAGTTCCCACGTCCTGCAGTTTTTCTTTCCCTCGCACCGCCATTATGTCAATCCTACTTGCGCTATAATTTCTGCATTCTGTTTTGTTGTGTTAAGAATCAGCCTGTTGCATTTATTGTTAGGTCTTCTTAATGGCTGTTTGGACTGACTGCCCGGTGTGCTGTCTGTTTCTTATTTATTTTTTTTAGCAAAATTCTCTTGTGGATGATATTTGTACTGCAGTGAGTGCGTGTGTGTCAATTGGCAATATTGTCTGTTGTCTTTGCCACTGTGTCTGCGTAGATACCCTTTCTTTTGAGATATATTTTGTTTTACTACCACCACCACCACCACCACCACCACCACCACCATAGGTAGCCACGATGGCTTAGTCAAGGTGATCATGCTACGTGATGGATGAGCGTGGAATCGGGGTTCAACTCCTGACAGGGGCACGGGTTTTTTGTCTTCTCCAGAGCTTCCGACCTGGATGAGGGGCTCACCGAACCTCCGTTCAGTTGGAAATGGGTGTAAAGTGGCCGGGATGTGTGCTGACTGTTGGCCGTTGGCTATGCCGATGTTGAGAATGAGTGCAGCTGTAGCTGTACCTGTGCTGTGCTGTGCTGTTACCCACAAGTGCCTGCATTTCGTTGTGTTTATTTCAGCAGGGGGCCTTTACTACGTCTGTTCTTGTATTGCTACTGTTACTACTAATATACTACTACTACTACTACTACTACCACCACCACCACAACCACCACCGCCACCACCACCACCACAACCACCACCACCACCACAGGCAGTATCCTCTCAGTATCTGACACAATTTGAATGTTTGATGCTTGAACTGAGAGATTAGCAAGCCTATTTGCAGTCGGTCCGCGAGTGATTTGTGATTGGCCAGAACTGCTGTAGAGCAGATTTCCTTTGGGACCTGCAGATTTGCCTCCCGCAATTCCCCTTGGAGCATTATCAACCCTCCAGTATCATCGATAAATGTGCGCTAATGACGCAGCATTCCGTCTGGCAATTGCTCAGTTAGAGGTGAACATGTATACCGTTCGGAGTTACCTGCTGTATACAGCTTTGGAGACGAAAGTTGACCGGAAATGCGTATATTTAAGGTTTCAGCTCGTACCGCGCAGTAAACGCTCTCCGTCTCAGTTATAAAAACCAGTCAGTTAATGTTGTATAGTGAAATAAACGCTGTTTGTTCTCATATCCACACAAAACACATAAATACACTGTGTGGGCAGAACGTAGAATTGTTGAATGTTAAACCGGTGGTACATATAGTGACCACTGGGCTCTAAAGGGTTAAATCGCGGTTATAAAAACCAGTCAGTGTTGCATAGGGAAATAATCGCTGTTTGTTCTCAGATCCACACAAAACACATAAATACACTGTGTGGGCAGAACGTAGAATTGTTGAATGTTAAACTGGCGGTACATATAATGACCACTGGGCTGTAAA